>JGI20159J14440_10002607_pt1 | contig 12068 bp, 14 predicted proteins | sample COG_09_FD_14440 | JGI IMG/M metagenome (IMG submission 14440) | reverse complement strand
CTATTAATATTGCCATATTCTTCGCCATCAACATCTCCGTCAACATCATCGCCCTGCTCACTGTCACTGCCCTGCTCACTGCCCTGCTCACTGCCCTGCTCACTGCCCTGCTCACTGCCCTGCTCACCGCCCTGCTCACTGCCCTGCTCATCATCAACGCTGTAATAATGATTATTATGGTGATTATTGTCACCATGATGGTCCATTAAATGTGTTTGATTAAATTGTGTATCTCGTGAATGTTGTAAAATTTTAATATGCGCCTCATGAAAAAAATCAATAAATTTTTGATTACCCTCTTTTTTCATATGAAAAATAATAGTATGAATTGCATTATTTATTTGTTGATCGCTTGGATTATTTTTTCTATCTAAATTTAATAAATCATAAATATCATCAATAGAATAATCATTAATATTGGTAGACATGTCATCATTAGTATCCGTATTATCCGTATTATTCGTATTCGTATCAGCCATTGTTGTTATAATATTATTAATTATATATTATAGTTTGTCTATAATATATAATTTATTAAAATACATAAAATACATAAAATACATAAAATACATAAAATACATAAAATACATAAAATACATAAAATTACAAAATTAATTCCTGTGGATGTCCGTATTTTTTAATAAACATTTTTTTAAAAAAGGTAATAAAATCAATATGTTTATTTACGGCAATACGATCGGAAAGAAAAGTAATACCTTGCCCACGCTTATAATGCCCGGCACCTGTAAATAGAATCTTATCAAAAATCCGCATTATTTTTTCATGGTAAGAAAAGATTGGATTTCGTTGGATTTCCTCGCGGGTAATACGATAGATACTTTTATAAATATAGCGATTATAATTATGATCACTATAAATATTATAATATTTATCTACACAACTTATATTTTTAATCATCCCCACCGCACCGACTTGATTCATATTATTTTTCATTTCCAACATAAATATCAAATCACCAACGGCAACGGTCTGTTTAATTTGGGTAGGAACGCCATAAATACATCCAGCGTATACATTTTTCTCCCGCCAATGATCATTTTCATTCCACGATTGTGCATTAAATCGTGTAGTGCCTATTTTGGGCATGTAATTTAATTATTGTTAATTTTATCTTATTGGTAATTTTATCTTATTGTTAATTTTTTTATTCAATTTTTAATGATATATAAATTTATGATGTATAAATTTATGATATATAAGAAAATAACAAGAATAATGCGATATAAATTATAAAATAGAATAAATTATAAAATAAAATGTCAATTTTAAAAAATGATTTTTTCCATAATGAATTTAAACCAGTATTTGATGTTTTAAAAGCGGATAAACTTAAATATGGCGAGATTTATACACCGCTAAATCTAATAAACAATATATTTGATTTATTTGATCCAGATGTTTTTAGAGATAAAGAAAATAAATGGCTTGATCCAGGTGCAGGTAAAGGATATTTTTCAATTTTATTATTTAAACGGTTAGATGAAGGATTAGCTCCATTTTTTTCTTCAATAGAAGAACGGCAGACCCATATTATAGAAAATATGATATATATGTCAGAAATTAAAAAGGATAATATTATTAGTTTACGAAAAACATTTGGAGAGAATGCCAATATTTTTGAAGGAGATTTTCTCTCTTTTCCAAATAATACAACGATAAATAATACAACGATAAATAATACAACGATAAATAATGCCAATAAATTAACATTTAATTATGTGATTGGTAATCCGCCATATAATTTAAATGGAATTAAAAAAGTGCCTACCAATACATTAATAAATAAAAAACACGACGACGGTAAAACGATTTGGATTTCGTTTGTAAAAAAATCAATTTCTTTATTAAAAGAAAATGGACAATTATCTATGATAATTCCGTCAATTTGGCTTAAACCCGATAAAGCAAGAATGTATCATTATTTAATGCAATATAAAATTGAAAAAATAAATTGTTTTACCAATACAGAAACAAATAAATTATTTAACGGACAAGCGCAAACACCAACATGTTATTTTTTACTAACCAAAAATACGCAAGCAACGCAAGCAACGCAAGCAACGCAAGCAACGCAAGCAACGCAAGCAACGCAAGCAACGCAAGCAACGCAAGCAACGCAAGCAACGCAAGCAACAGCAGAAGAAAAGACGATAAGTTTGTTTGATACTGATAAAAATAAATATATATTTTTTCCATGTAAAAATCCTGAACAACCTATTCCTTTGTTTGGGTCTGCAGTTATTTCCAAAATAATTCCATTTGTTTATAAGTATGGTAGCTTACCTGTTCATAAAACAAATTTACCGAGTAGTAAAAGTATTTTTGGTAATAATGATAACAACACACCCTATAAAAATATAAAAACGTGTATTTTGGATGATGAGTTAAGAACAAAGCCCGAATTAGTTTTTAATTATAGCAATATACCTCAGGCTTATTATGGAAAGCCCAAAATAGTATTGGCGCATAAAATGTACGGATTTCCGTATATCGATAAGGAGGGGCTGTATGGTATTTCAAATAGGGATAATTATGTTATTTTACCCGAAGAAATACCACAAACTAATATAACTAATACAACTAATACAACTAATACAACAACTAAAACAAAAGAAGAAATACTTTTAAAATTAAAAGATTTTTTATCAACGAATCTGGTATTATATATCTATGAAGCAACACGCTATCGTATGAAATATTTGGAAAAATATGCATTTGAATTCATACCCAATATAATATGCATTCCGGATTTTCCACAAATAATTAATGATGAAACGGTTTCTGCCTTTTTTAAATTAGATGAAGAAGATATGGAACATATAAACCGTTTACATAAAAAAAAATACAAGGGTTTTTAATTAAACATTTAAAATAAATATAATAAACACAAAAATTGATTATATTAGTAGTAATAAATAAGAAGATAAATAATAAGAACGATAGATAGAATTATAAAAAAAAATGCAAGAAGAAATTAAATTTCAATTATCGGATGAGCAAGCTCTTGCGTTAGAACATTTTAAAAAAGGCGAGAATCTATTTTTAACAGGACCAGGAGGGTCAGGCAAAACCGAATTAATTAAACAAATGGTTAAACAATCTAATGAAAATGGAAAAAAAGTTCAGGTATGCGCCCTAACTGGCTGTGCAGCAGTATTATTATCATGTAAAGCCAAAACGGTACATTCATTTGCGGGGATTGGGTTAGCCTCAGGAACGGTGGATGACGTTGTGCGAAAAGTAGCTTCAAATAGATATAAATTGAAAAATTGGAAAGGAGTCGATGTATTGATTATTGATGAGGTCAGTATGATGTCCGTCAAATTATTTGAAATCTTAGACTACATTGCAAGACGAAGTAAGAAAAAAATGACAACACCATTTGGTGGTATACAAGTTATATTTTCAGGAGATTTTTATCAGTTGCCGCCAGTAGGAACATTCGGCGAGGAAAATACAAGCGCGTTTTGCTTTGAAAGTCCAAATTGGGAGATGACCTTTCCAACTACAATTATATTAAAAACCATTTTCAGACAGACGGATGAAGACTATAGATCAATTTTGAATCAAGTGCGGGTTGGAAAATTATATAAAAGCGCCTTAGATAAATTAGAAAATCAGGTAAATAAACCATTTCCAACCGATTATAAACCAACGATTTTACTACCGCGGCGTAAAGACGCCGAAACGATTAATACTACAGAATTAAATAATTTAAAAGGCGAAGGAAAAACATATAAATTGTCAAAGGCAATAAATGAAATACCCACTTCATCAAAACGACCATTAAACATACAAAACATACAAAACATACAAAATATACAAAACAATCCGAGTGACGAACAGATAGAAAAAGAATACAATTATTTGGCAAATAATATTATGGCAGAAAAAGAGATTGAACTTAAAATCGGCACACAGGTAATGTGTATTGCTAATATTGACATGGAAAGTGCCGAACAAATTGTAAATGGAAGCCAAGGCACGGTTGTTGAATTTATTGGGGAGATTCCGGTCGTTAAATTTAAAAACGGCATTAAACGATCCGTTGGTTATCATGTGTGGACAAGTGAGATTATGCCTAAGATTGGCGTCAAACAAATACCCCTAATTTATGCATGGGCGATTACGATACATAAAGCACAAGGTGTTACATTAGATATGGCTCAAATTGATGCAGGCAGTAATATATTTGAATGCGGGCAAACGTATGTGGCGTTATCAAGGGTAAAAAATTTGGAAGGATTATATTTAACAGCTATTAATCCACATAAAATTCAAGTAAATAAAAAAGTCAAAGATTTTTATGCCAAATATAATAATTAGATGATGCAAAATATAATAATTAAATGCAAAATATTAAAAATCAGTTTCAATGATTTCTTTTCTAAAATTATAAGGTTTATTATTTCTATTAATTAATGGCGGTTGTTTTGGTAAAGGAGGAGGAGGCGATGAAGGAGGAGGTGTATAAGAGGAGGAGGAGGTAGAGGAAGAAATATTTGCCCAAGAATTAAATTGTTTAGGCCAAGAAGCATAAATATGGTCATCATTTGTGTTTTTTTTTACGTTTTTCATAATAGTGCTGTTTGTCTCTTTGTTTGTCTCTTTGTTTGTCTCTTTGTTTGTCTCTTTGTTTGTCTTTTTTACTGTAGTGTATGATGTATATAAATCATTCATATTTATTTAATAGTATTATTATTTATTGATTATTATTGATTAAAATTGATATTATAATTCAATTCTTAAGGTATACCAAAAACGAAATATAGTGGAAATAAATTAAATCGGATGAAATCTTCGGTAGCAGAGCAGATGATGGAGTTAAATAATATAGCTATTCCGATATATAAATGCGGATATTGTAATAAAGAATATAAATTAAAACAAAATTATGATAGACATTCCATCTCGTGTGAATTATACTATAAAACGAATCGTGAAAAGAAGGAAGATAAAGAAAAAGTGCCTACTGTAAAAGAACTTTATGCGATAATACTTGATATGAGTGTAAAATATTCAAAATTAGAAAAGAAAGTAGAAGAATTAACAAAATGGAATGCTGCCAAGAAAAAGAAATTAAATATTATAGAATGGTTAAATGAAAAATATCCCAACAACAACAAGAGCAATACTTTTTCAAATTGGTTAAATACTATTCAAATATCAAGAATTCATTTAGAAAAGGTATTCAAGAGTGATTATATTAACAGCATAGTAGAAATCATACATGAATTAAGCGATGATATTATAAAAGCATTTGACCAAAAAGAAAATGTATTCTTTATTTATGACAACAATAACGAAAATGAAGAGGTTAATATAAAAAAAGAAAATAGTTGGAAAGTAATGTCATCCCAAATATTTATTCATTTAATTAATTTAATAAATAAAAAATTATTAAATGAATTTGTAAATTGGCAAAAGGAAAATAAATATCGTATGTACGAAGATGAATTTTCATCAATCTATACAGCGAATATAAAAAAAATAACATGTATGCACCTGTCACAAGACCAAATACAAAATAAAATAAAGAAAGATTTATATAAGACAATTAAAATGAATTTGCAAAATATAGTAGAATATGAATTTTCATTTTAAATAAAAATTGAAAAGCTTTAGGTTTATAGTAACCTTGTAGTAACCTTATAGTAACCTTATAGTAACCCTATAGTAACCTTATAGTAACCTTATAGTAACCTTATAGTAACCTTATAGTAACCTTATAGTAACCTTATAGTAACCTTACAACAAAATAAAGACAAAATGACGAATCAAGATGAAGAAATCATGGATTTAAAAAAAGAAATCATGGATTTAAAAAAAGAAATCATGGATTTAAAAAAAGGATATGAAGTGATTAAAAATTATATTATGGAAAAATTAAAGGACGACGAGAAAAAGGTTAATAATACAAATGAGAATACTATTTGTTTGTATAACGCTTAGCTGATACGCAGATTAGTATCAACACGAATCTGCAATATTATTATTATTATTATTATTTATTTTTTATTTAGTTCCATATTCAAAAAATTGAAATGCTTTTTAAATACAAACAATTCAAACAACCCAAACAACCCAAACAACCCAAACAACCCAAACAAGCCCAAACAAGCCCAAACAAGCCCAAACAAGCCCAAACAAGCCCAAACAAGCCCAAACCAAACAACAAAATGGAATACAACATGAATCAGACCTTGTCTTTAATGATTCCGCGTGTATTTCCGCAATGGATTAACAATAAAGAAATTGCTAAGGTTTTTGCTGACCAGCAAATCGGTAAAGTATACAAGGTAATTATTCGTCACACAAAAACTGAATACAAAAACGGAGTTAAAATTCCAATCTACACCGCACGCGTGTATTTCCATTATTGGTACAACAACAAGATTGCTTATAATTTTCAGCAACAAATTATCAAAAAAAAACAAGCACGAATTGTTTACGATGATCCTTGGTTTTGGACAATTTTTGAAAACAAGCGAACAAAACTATCAAACAATGATGAGAGACGTATGCGTGTTAGCCGAAATATGTATCGTAAGCGAATGCACCTCCACGCAACAATAGAAATGAAATTAAAAGATAATTTAAAAAAACAAAATGAATTAATGAATAAACAAATGCAAAAATTGCAAGATTTTACGATTCAAAGCGGACTTAATGTCCCTTTTTGGTCATCCACCGAACCGCCTTTATTGTCTGAATCTATCGCAGATTTAATGAATGCCCAAACCGCAGTAAATGTGGCAGAATTTGTATTAAACAATGAAGATGAAGAGGACGCGGTGGATGCTGAGGAAGAAAACGAAGAAGAAATATTGAACAACGCCTACCAAACTGCATCACATTCGGCCGAACAAGTATTATGTGATGATGATGATGATGATGATGACAACGACGATGAGCTATCGTTATCATTTTATCCTCAATATATGCCGTTCATGATGCCATCCTTTATCGTTGTTGCGCAGCTTCCGCAGCTTCCTCCTCCTATTTATTATAATCCATACATGCTTTATTAATCAAAAAATACAAAAAAAAATACAAAAAAATTAGTTTTAGTTTAGTTTAGTTTTTTTTTATGTATATAATTGTAATATTTAACAAAAATTGAAATGCTTTTTTATAATAATGAATTAACCAAACCAAACCAAACCAAACCAAACCAAACCAAACCAAACCCAAGCAAAATGTTTTGCAAAGTATGCAAAGATGCCGGTAAAAGCGAAAAAATATTTAAATCACATTATGTGCGTGATGTGCCTGGACCAAATGGGAAAGTGGTGTGTCCGACACTATTAAATCAAATTTGCAAGAAGTGCAATAACAAAGGACATACCGCATCATATTGCACTATGTCTAAGAAAGAAAATACAAATACTCCAACTCCTACCAATGGTCAAAGAAGAACTACAACAACAACCACCCAAGAATTAAAAAAACAGAAAGGTAATAATGAAAAGCAATCGCCACCACCGCCACCACCGCCACCACCGCCACCGCCATATGTTCAACATAAATCCCAGTTAGTAAACTGGGCAGGAATTGTATCGGGAAAGGATAATACTTCATACAATCAAATCACTATTAAAACAACAAATGATGATGTTAGTAAGTTTGTTGATGAAGACAACGATGAGTTTGATATTGAAGAGTTAAAAGAAGCATTTAACCATATGATTCCTCCACCAATTTCGGCCAATACAAATAAAAAAAACGAACGTCCAGATTCTCCGACACCATCTCCGATTTCATCTCGTCCAACATCTCGTCCGACATCTCGACCGACATCTCGTCCAGCCTCTCCGTTACCAATTGTATTTGAAGAAGAAACAGAAACAAAATACATTCCACAACCAATTACATCTTGGTTTGATACACCTTTATAATATGAAAAATAAAAAAATAAAAAAATAAAAAAATAAAAAAATAAAAAAATAAAAAATAAAAAAATAAAAAAATAAAAAATTAAAAATAAAAAAATTAAAAATAAAAAAATAAAAAAATAAAAAAATAAAAATTAAAAATAAAAAAAACGGTTAAGAGAGATAGAATTAAGGAGTTTTTTTATTTTATTATTTATAAATAATTCGTTTAAAATTTATTTTTTTAATAATTATAAAGTAAAAGAGAATAATAAAGAATATAATAATAAAATAATTAAAATACTCTTTGTAGCTCAGTTGGTAGAGCGTCGGTCTGTAGATGATATTTGTTTATAAAATAAAATAAAATAAAATAAAATAAACAATAACAAATAACCGCTGGTCCCTGGTTCAATTCCAGGCGAAGAGAAAATTTCATTTTTTATTTTATTAAAAAAAAAATAAAATAAAAATAAATAAAATAGTTATCGCAATTATTATATGTCGGAAGAAAAACAAAAAATCGCAACTTGGAACAAATTACATGAAAATCCTGAATGGTATATTACAGTTTAAATAATTTATAATATAAAAAATGGGAAAATGTAAAAGTATAATTATTACCTATAATTTGCGTCATATTTGGGATATCCTAACTTTGCATTTTTTTCATCTTCTGTGATTAATGCAATATAAGCTTTACTATTTAAATTTGCGTCTATATCATCTTTCATTTTTCTGGCTTTATTCAGTTGGTCATTAGTTAATATTAATCCTTTGTTGGTAACAGTCCACGTATATAAATCGTTAAATAATTCACTTAATCTTTTAATCTCAGGATAGTCCTTTTTGTGAAACCAATAAAAATATTCGCACCCACCCATACCTACATCACATTCGGTGTCTTCATACTTGGCATCAAGCACTTTATTAAATAATTTCATTAACGGGTTATAATTATCCCGTAAATTTTTTAATTTATCTGTGCTAAACCAATTACCCCCTTTTATTATTCGCCGTTTATTATGTTTAATATTTTTTTTTGTAAGTTTTCGCCGTTTATTATTTTGTTTTTTACTGTATTTTCGTGATTTATTATTTTTTTTTGAATAAATTCTTTTTCTAAAAGAACGCATTATATATATATATATATATTATTAGGGGAGAGAATAATTAATTTATATAATAATCTCTCCATGTGTAAATATAATTTCAGCAAGAGGTTTTTTTAATAATTCTTTTAATTCTTTTGGGTTATTAAATGAAGATAAATGAATATCAAATAATAAATTATTATTTAATCCAGATAAAGTATCAAGAATAAAATAAATTAAATCCACACATTTTTTTTGATTTTTGATATAAAATGTATATTTATTATTTTCTAAATCAAAATAGAAGAACTTTTGGTTAATATTATGTATTACAGTAAGGTGTTTTTGTGAATATGCTAACACAGATGGTAATTTTAAACTCATAATTGGCATATTATTATTATTATTAATTTCATCGTATTGTTGTAATAATTGTTCTTCTTCTGTTTTTTCTTCTACAATTGTTGGAAAAATAGTAATAGATTTAGTCAGACTATGCATCATGATAATTGATGAAGAGGTATAGTGTTTAATATTTTTGGTATAATAATATTAAACATTATACCAAAAATATTTCTTTCAATTTTAATAAATAAATAAATAAATAAATAAATAAATAAATAAATATAATATGAATTATTATAATAAAATCATTCCTGACGGTAAGTATTTTGTTGATTTGGATGGCGTTGATATAGGTAATAAAGTGATAGGATTTATTGCGGGTTGTTATTGTCCTCCACATAAAGGACATTTTAACACATGGATACAAGCATGTGTTGTTATTAATTAAAAAAATGTTGATAAAGTAAAAGTAACCCTCCCATCGTTGAGAGATTAGACATAACAGGATAATAATTTGACCCAAAAGGAGGGAAATGATAGATTGCCGTTGCTAAAATTGTAAAGACCATTAATCCTATAAGAGATAATTTGGTATATGTGTATAATTTTGGATTAGAATTATATGAATAAAGAGATATAATAAATGGCGCAACAATTTCTAACAAAATAACGCAACTAATAATAATTTTAGAAAGAAGTAATGGAAATTTTGTTTTTTTCATAAGACCTTGAACCGTGTTTGTGAAATTTTTTATTTTATGAAATCCGCTCAGGAAAAAAAGTAACGTAATATAAATAGTTGAAATTAAAATCATGTTCATTTTACTATATTTTATAAAAATATAATATTATTTTTTTTATAAAATTACATTATTTGAAATTAAAATACTTTATTCATTTATTATCTTTTGTAAATATTAAATTTATTTTATAAAAGATATATATTAAAATTATTATATTACTTTTTGTCCAACTTTTTTGTTCGTGTTTTTGTTGTTGTAGTTAGTGGCTGCGAAGGCAGTGAAGGCTGGGTAAATGGTAAAGAAACTTCATCCGCTCCGGTGATAAGTGGCGGTTGCATAGGGTCGGTTTCAACATTAATAATATTATTATCATTTTTGGATAACATATTTTTTTTAACAGCGCATCCACGTTGATGCGCAGACATTGAGGGTTGGTTTTTTGCAACATATTGACAATACTCGCAAATGATTTTAGTAGTGGAAAAAGCATAACGTGAAGAAAGATAATCATCTAAGCTTGGAATTTGAATTTCATCCATTTGTTTCAACATTTTTTGATTACAATCTTTAATTAATTTAATCATATTGAGTTTTTGAACACCATAAATTTGGTACTCACGGTTAATTTGGTCAAGTAATTCTTTATCAATTGTATCAACATCACTATTTTGATTGAGTTCATCAATTTTGCGTTTAAAATGATCAATAATATTAATTGCGATTTTAATTTTTTCCGCATCATTATTTACTTCATGTAAATACAATAAAACATTATTTCCTGAAATATCAATTTGAAAATTTTCTTTATTTGCAATACCATAATTTTGTGAAAGAAAAATGCCACAACAATCATTTTTTTCAACATCGTGAATAAATTTTTTAACTTCTTCTTGAACAACATTTTTATCCCAGTTTTTATTTTCAATTAAAATTTTCGGTTTATTATTGCGAACCAAAATAATATCCCCAGTTTCTTTTGTAGTTCCAACAAAATCAATTTGAGAACAAGGAAAGAGAGAATGTAAAATATTAAATACAATATTTTCAGAAATTTTTCCTTTTAAACTGGAATTTTCCATTTTTTTTAAAAGTTCAGAAATATTAGTGTTAAGCGATGATGTAATTGTTTGATTTGATGATGTTAATTCTTTTAGGGAGGTAAGTTGAGTATCAGTTGATGATTTTATGTCCTTGATGCTTGTATCCAAGCGCTGTTCGGTTGAACCAAACAAAGATTGTGAGGATTGCAACGCATTAGAAAACTTATTATCGATGTTGCCGATAAAATCATCAAAAGATTTTTGATTAATAGATGAAGTAAATAATTTACTTGTGTCTGCAACAATAGAAGAGTGTAGTTTTTGCATTTGGTCATTTAATTGTGCAATAAAAGAATTATCTTTATTTTTTTGTTCAAGTTCATGAATTAAAATATGAGTTTTATCTAACATCATTGTATTTTGTTCTTTAATTAATGGAGCAACTTTATCCAAAACATTATTTGTCATAATCATTTTAATGTCTTCCATATATTCTTTTTTAAATTCGGATAATTTAAGGTTAAAATTTAATACAGATTCAGTTTGGTTATGGGAGAGATTTTCCGTAACAGTATTTACTTGAGTTTGCAATTGCTTAATACCGTCCATAAGTTGAGATGCAATATTCGTATTAAGAGACGAGTTTGCGTCTTGTAAAAATTGTTGTAGAATATCCATAAATAATAAATTAGTAGTTTCAAAATTTAAGCCAGGATTATCATTATAAAATTTCCAAAGCTTTTTATTATTAATTGTCAGAGCATATTGTGTAGCCATTTTCTTTAATATAGTTATTATTATATATCTCTCTTTAAATTGTTTTTTGATTTAAATATTTGACAAATATTTGATTCAAATAAAAAAAAAGAACAAGTTTGATTCAAACTTTTGTCAAATATTTGAATCAAACTGAAAAAAATGACAAGTTTGATTCAAACTTTTGTCAAATAT
>JGI20159J14440_10002600_pt1 | contig 12102 bp, 9 predicted proteins | sample COG_09_FD_14440 | JGI IMG/M metagenome (IMG submission 14440) | reverse complement strand
CTATCAACATCTGATTGGCAAAATGGCCATTCTGCCATTATCAAACCGGCCAATCCCGATCATTGCCGATGATTACGCCAAGATGGATAAAGGGTCAGGCGCGGTTAAAATCACACCAGCGCATGATTTCAACGATTTCGAGGTTGGCCGTCGGCATGATTTGCCGTTAATCAATTTGATGACCGCAACGGCCTCAATGGAATCAATTTCAGAAATTCCAACAAAATATCAGGGGCTTGACCGGTATGATGCCCGCCGCCAGATTCTGGCAGATCTTGACGCTGAAGGCATGCTGGTACGCGAAGAAATTCTAGATAATGTGGTGCCGCATGGCGACCGTTCGGGCGTTGTGATCGAACCGTGGCTTATGGATCAATGGTATGTAAATGCCGAAAAGCTGGCCCAGCCAGCGATCAAGGCAGTTGAAGATGGGCGCACGAAATTTGTGCCTGAACGCTGGAACAAGACCTATTTTGAATGGATGCGCAATATCCAGCCTTGGTGTATTTCGCGCCAGCTTTGGTGGGGTCACAGAATCCCAGCATGGTATGGGCCGGATGGGCAGGTTTTTGTCGAGGCAAATGAAGATGAGGCTGTGGCTTCGGCAAGCAAACATTATGGCAAGGCGGTCGAACTAACCCGCGACAACGATGTTTTGGACACATGGTTTTCAAGTGGTCTATGGCCTTTTTCAACACTTGGCTGGCCAGATAATACCGCTGAATTGAAACGCTATTACCCGGGTGATGTTCTTGTTACCGGTTTTGATATCATCTTTTTCTGGGTTGCCCGCATGATGATGATGGGCATGCATTTCATGGATGGTGAAGTGCCGTTCCGCGAAGTCTATATCCATGCGCTGGTTCGCGACGAAAAAGGCCAGAAAATGTCGAAATCCAAGGGCAATGTTCTCGATCCTTTGGAACTTATCGATCAATATGGCGCCGATTCACTAAGATTTACCCTAGCGGCGATGGCCGCGCAGGGCCGTGACATCAAAATGTCGACAACACGGCTTGAAGGATACCGTAACTTCACCACCAAAATATGGAATGCCTGTCGCTTTTTGCAGATGAATGGCTGTACCGGATCGGCGGCAATTGATCTATCAAGCGTCAAGGAGCCAATCAATAAATGGATCGTGTCTGAATATAGTGATGCGATTGAAAAAACCACCAAAGCAATCGAGCTTTACCGGTTCAACGAAGCTGCTGACGCGCTTTATCATTTCATCTGGAATTCCTATTGCAACTGGTATGTCGAGCTTATCAAACCAAGCCTGAACGATGATGATGCCAATGCCGCGGCTGAAACACGCGCCACGGCCAGCACCATTTTGGAAGGCACATTGCGCCTGCTTCACCCGTTCATGCCGTTCCTGACTGAAGAACTGAACCGTGAAATCTTTGCAAGCGATGATCTGTTGATTGCCGCACAATGGCCTGAGCCGGTTAAGGCGGATGAGGGCAGTGCGGTTATTGAATTGCGGTTCTTGATCCAGCTTATTACCGAAATTCGCTATATTCGCGCTGAAATGAATGTTCCATTATCGGCCAAGCCGGTTTTGCATTTGCGCGGTATAACCGACCTTCATCAACGCGCCATCGACAACCAAAAAGCCGCCTTGTTGCGTTTGGCGCGCCTTGACGGCATCGCCCCTGTCGACAGCTTTGCCAAAGGCAGCGCCCGCGGCAGTGTCGATGGTATGGAAATCGGTCTTCCTCTTGCTGATATTCTGGATTTGACCGCCGAGGCTGCGCGTCTCAATAAAGAAATTGGTGGGGTTACCGCCGAAATTGAAAAAATTTCAAGAAAGCTCGATAATCCGGGTTTTATTGCCAAAGCCCCCGAGGATGTTGTGGCTGAAAACCGCCGCCGTCTCGACGAGGAAAATACACGCCTAAATGGCCTAACCGCCGCCTTGAAACGGCTTGGTTAAGCCAAAAACAGCCATTTGATCGGGTCGCTTGCGGCCCGTTACGTTAAAGGAGAGTTTAAAATGCCTGATAGCATCAAGCCAATTGATAAAAGCAATCTGCCAAGCCGCCATGTTTCGATCGGCCCTGAAAAGGCGCCACATCGTTCTTATTACTATGCGATGGGCATGACCGAAGAAGAAATCAACCAGCCGCTTGTTGGCGTTGTTTCAACTTGGAATGAGGCCGCGCCATGTAACATTGCGCTTGCGCGTCAGGCACAGGCTGCCAAACGCGGCGTTCGTGAACATGCCGGCACCCCTCGTGAATTTACCACCATCACGGTAACTGATGGCATCGCCATGGGTCATGCAGGCATGAAATCATCGTTGGTTAGCCGTGAAGTGATTGCTGATTCGATTGAACTGACCGTTCGCGGCCATTGTTATGATGCTGTTGTTGGCCTTGCTGGTTGTGACAAATCACTTCCCGGCGTGATGATGGCTATGGCGCGCTTAAATGTACCATCGGTCTTTATGTATGGCGGCTCAATCCTGCCAGGCCGGTTCAAAGACAAAGACGTCACTGTTCAGGATGTTTTCGAAGCTGTTGGTGCGCATGCTGCGGGCAATATGTCTGATGAAGATTTGCACGAGCTTGAATGCGTTGCCTGCCCAAGCGCAGGGTCATGCGGCGGCCAGTTTACCGCCAATACAATGGCTTGTGTTTCTGAGGCGATTGGCCTTGCCATTCCCGGATCAGCAGGCGCACCAGCACCTTATGAATCGCGTGATGAATATGCCTATCATTCAGGCCGTATCGTGATGGATCTTGTGCGGGCCAATCTTCGTCCGCGGGATATTCTTACCCGCAAAGCCTTTGAAAATGCGGCAACCGTTGTGGCGGCATCTGGTGGATCGACTAATGCTGGTTTGCATTTGCCAGCTTTGGCATCTGAATGCGGCATTGATTTCGATCTTCATGATGTTGCCGAAATTTTCAAAAAAACCCCATATATTGCCGATCTAAAACCGGGTGGGCGTTATGTGGCGCGTGACATGTTTGAAATTGGCGGCGTTCCGGTTTTGATGAAAACCCTGCTTGATGGCGGGTTCCTGCATGGTGATTGCATCACCGTGACCGGCAAAACCATTGCCGAAAATCTGGCCGATGTAACATTCCCCACCAATCAGGATGTTGTTCGTACAACCGATGCGCCATTGTCACCGACTGGCGGCGTTGTTGGCCTTCGCGGCAATCTTGCTCCTGAAGGCGCCATCGTTAAGGTCGCTGGCATGAAAGCACTGAAATTCACCGGCAAAGCCCGTTGTTTTGATTGTGAAGAAGACGCTTTTGCTGCGGTTGAACGCCGTGACTATCAAGAAGGTGATGTTTTGGTAATCCGCTATGAAGGGCCAAAAGGCGGGCCTGGCATGCGCGAAATGCTGGCGACCACGGCAGCTCTTTATGGACAGGGCGCTGGTGATACGGTTGCTTTGATCACTGATGGTCGTTTTTCAGGCGCAACCCGCGGTTTTTGTGTTGGCCATGTCGGGCCTGAGGCTGCAGTTGGCGGGCCGATTGGCCTGTTGCAAGATGGCGACATCATCGTCATTGACGCCGAAACAGGAACGATTGAAGTTGACCTTGATGATGCCGAGCTAGCAAAGAGGCGGGCCGCATGGAAACCGCGGGGTACCGATTACAATGCTGGTGCCATTTGGAAATATGCGCAAACCGTTGGTTCAGCCGAGAAGGGCGCTTTGACCCACCCGGGCGGCAAAGCCGAAACCCATATGTATGCTGATATTTAACGCCTCACCAAAAAACCAAAAAGCCGGATCAATTCGATCCGGCTTTTTTCGTTGGCACTATCGTGATTTTTGGCAACTAGGCGCGAAGCTGGCACCATATCGGGGTATGGTCAGATGGTTTTTCCAACCCGCGCGGCGCCCGATCAATCCCAACATCTTCAAGTCGGTCAAGCGCTTCTGGTGATAGCAATAGATGGTCAATCCGCACGCCATGATCGCGCTGCCATGCTCCGGCTTGATAATCCCAATAGCTATAGAAAACGCCAGTCGGATTCAGGCTGCGAAGCGCATCAGCATACCCTTTATGAAGAAGGCTGCGAAACGCATTTCGGCTTTCTGGTCTCGTCAAGGCATCGCCAGCCCAGCCTGCAGGATCATAGCAATCAATATCATCGGGAATGACGTTAAAATCACCACCAAGGATCACCGGCTTTTCATCATTTAGCAAAGCCAAGGCACGCGCTTCGAGACGCGCCATCCAGCCAAGTTTATAGTCAAATTTTGGGCCCGGTGCCGGATTGCCATTCGGCAAATAAATCGTTGCGACCCGAAANCCATTGATTGTGGCTTCCATATAGCGTGCCTGTTCATCTTCGGCATCGCCTTCCAGCCCCATGACCACATCTTCCAACGGAAACCGGCTTGCAATCGCAACACCATTGTAGCTTTTTTGGCCATGAATAGCGACATGCCACCCCATCGCCTGAAACGCATCAATTGGGAAATTTACATCCTGCGATTTTGTTTCCTGAATCAGCAGCACATCGCATGTATCACTGGCAAGCCAGCCGGTGACAATATCTAGCCGCGCCTTGATTGAATTCACATTCCAACTGGCAATACGCATGATGGTTAAACAGAAAAAGACGTACCGCAGCCGCAAGATGCGGTTGCGTTCGGATTGGTCACGGCAAAATATGATCCCATCAAATCTTGCACATAGTCCAATTCAGCATGGTCAATTAGCTCGATCGACATATCATCAACAACCACATCCACCCCATGCGCGGTAAATACGATATCATCATCATTGCGCTTTTGGTCAATGCTGAAATCATATTGAAAGCCCGAACAGCCACCACCAAGCACCGCAACGCGGAAAAAACTACCCTCGGGCTCACCACTCAGCATATGCGTAATACGTTCAGCCGCTGACAAGCTTAGGCCGAACACGCCAGCATTTGGCTGTGTCGCAGTGGGTGCGCTGGTTTCCAGATTGCTATGTTCGCTCATTTGACTGCCTATTTCTGATTGCCTGCGGGACGGTGACCCAAAAGGCGCGTCATTGCCTTTTTACTTGTTTGAATATGGCCCCAGATTGACCGCAAATCAAGGTCAACAGATAAGCCAAGGCAGAAACCCTGTTGATTGCCCTGCGTGACGATTGCGGTTTTTTGCGGCAACGCCTACATTAGACTGAAATCTGGGCAGCATTTACCACGAATGGCATCGCCAGCCATCGGTTTGTGGGGACGCCGCCAAGGCATATTAATGAACAGGTGCAATGTGACTGCAAATATCGAACATCGTACCCTCGCGGTCTATGCCTGTCATGGGCCGGCAAGTCGGGGCCGTTTTCTGGACGAGCAGGAACATCAATCCCCGACCAGCCGCACACCGTTTCAGCGCGACCGTGACCGCATCATCCATTCAGGCGCATTTCGGCGGCTGAAACATAAAACCCAAGTCTTTGTCTATCACGAGGGCGATTATTTCCGAACGCGATTGACCCATTCACTTGAGGTTGCGCAAATCGCACGATCGATGGCACGCGCGCTTGGGCTGAATGATGATCTGGCCGAAGCCGTGGCGCTTGCTCATGATTTGGGTCATACGCCGTTTGGCCATGCTGGCGAAGAAGCGCTTGACCGGCTTATGGCCGACCATGGCGGTTTTGACCATAATGAGCAAACGGTTCGGGTTCTAACCCAGCTTGAACAGCGCTATGCCGGTTTTGATGGGTTGAACCTGTCATGGGAAACCCTTGAAGGCGTTGTAAAGCATCATGGCGCCATAAAAAATCGTACCGCGCTTCGCCCAGCCATTATCGCCATTGATAAGGATATGGATTTACAGCTAGAGCGCCATTCATCAGCCGAGGCGCAGCTGGCGAATCTGGCCGATGATATTGCCTATCTTTCGCATGATTTTGACGATGCGCTTCGTGCAGGCCTGTTCAGCATTGACGATATCCGGCCATTGCCACAGGTGGGAAAGGCGCTTTTAGACATCGAAAAAAATCATGGCAATTTAGAATTGGGCCGCATCACCCATGAATTGGTGCGTCGGTTAATTTCGGTGTTTGTCGAGGATATGCTTGGCGTATCTACGGATAATTTGGCGGCATTACAGGCCAAGCATGCTGATGATATCCGCAATCATAAAATGCCGGTTATCGGCTTTTCATCAGGCATGGCGGCTGATCTGGAATCCTTGCGCGGGTTTCTGTTCAAAAACATGTGGCGGCACTATAAAGTGAACCGGATGACAAGTAAGGCAAAACGGGTGGTGACAGATCTGTTTGATTTGTTTATGTCCGAACCCAATACATTGCCAAGTGACTGGCAATTTAGTGGTGGAAAAGCCTTGAGTGACATGACAAATACCGATCGGGCGCGTATTATCGCCGACTATATTGCCTCAATGACTGACCGCTATGCCATTATCGAACATGAACGCCTGTTCGATCTTGGCCCCATTTTACGATAGATCCCGTTTGCGGATAGAGAAAAGACCCGAATTAATGAATATTTTTTCCTTCTTTGAAGTTGAATTTCAAACCATCGTCACGCAGCTTGTTACCGCAGATTTACTATCTGGCGATATTGATACAAGCCGTGTTGTCTTTGAATTACCGCGCGATGAAAGCCACGGCGATCTTGCCACGAATGCGGCAATGGTTCTTGCCAAACAGGCGGGCAAATCGCCGCGTGATCTTGCCGCCTTATTTGCTGGTGAACTGGCAAAAATTGACGGGGTGATCAGCGTTGATATTGCTGGCCCAGGCTTTTTGAACCTAACCATCGAATCTCGTCTGTGGACTCGCGAAATCGCCGATATTCTTGCCGCCAATCTGACTTATGGCAAAAGCGATGTCGGGGCAGGAGGACCGGTGAATGTCGAATTTGTGTCGGCAAACCCGACCGGCCCATTACATGCAGCCCATGCCCGCGGTGCGGTGATTGGTGATGCGCTTGCCGGTTTGATGGAATTTTGCGGCTGGAAAGTCACTCGCGAATATTACATTAATGATGCTGGTGGACAGGTCGATGTTCTGGCGCGGTCAACCTATCTTCGCTATTGCGAGGCGCTTGGCCGTGATATTGGCGCTATCCCGGCAGGTCTCTATCCCGGAGTTTATCTCAAAGATGTTGGCCAAGCGCTGGCGGCCCGCGACGGCGAACTCTATCTTGACAAGCCTGAGGCTGAATGGCTTGAAATCGTGCGCAGCTTTGCGATTGACGCCATCATGCAGGGGATCAAAACCGACCTTTTGGCACTTGGCATCAAGATGGATCAGTTTTCATCTGAACGCGCGCTGGTGAATTCGGGCGCGGTTCAGCGGGCAATTGATAAATTGCAGCAAGACGGCCATCTCTATCAGGGTGTTTTGCAGCCGCCAAAAGGCAAAGAGCCTGAAGATTGGGAACCACGCGAACAATTGCTTTTCAAAGCCAGCGAATTTGGTGATGACACTGATCGGCCTTTACAAAAATCGGATGGCACATGGACGTATTTTGCCGCCGATGTTGCCTATCATCTTGACAAGCTGGAACGAACCCGCGGCCCTTTGATCAATATTTTTGGCGCTGATCATGGTGGCTATGTCAAACGCATGACCGCGGCGGTTACCGCATTATCGGGTATGCAAAACATGCTTGATATCAAATTATGCCAGCTGGTGAATTTACTGGATAATGGACAGCCGGTAAAAATGTCAAAACGCGCTGGCACCTTTGTCACGGTTGAAGATGTGATCGAGGCGGTTGGCGCTGATGTGATCCGTTTTATCATGCTGACGCGGCGCAATGATCAAACTTTGGATTTTGATTTTGCAAAAGTAACCGAACAATCACGCGATAATCCGGTTTTCTATGTTCAATATGCGCATGCCCGCGCCTGTTCGGTTATTCGGCAATTTGAAAAAGACCGGACAATCCCCGAAACGGCAAATCTTGACCTGATTACCGACCCTGCCGAGCTGGCCGTTGTAAAGATGCTTGTGGGCTGGCCAAAGCTGGTTGAGTCAGCCGCCAGCGCGCATGAGCCGCATCGCATCGCCTTTTATCTTGTCGATCTTGCAAGCCGGTTCCATTCCTTGTGGAATGCAGGTCGGGAAACCCCGTCATTGCGCTTTATCCTTGATGATGATGAGGCAAAAACAGCCGCCCGAATGCAACTTGTTCAAGCAACAAGTTTCGTTATTCGCACCGGCTTAAATGTGTTATCAATTAAAGCCTTAGAAGAAATGTAGAGAACAAAATGAGCGATGAAGACCAACAGGTTAGCGGCGTAAATTGGGGGTGGTTTGCCATCCTTGCCAGCATCATTGCCATTGTGGGCGGCGCAACTTATTTCCTGCTGCCGAGCCTGATTTCAAAAACCGTTACCGATATCACCGTGGTTAAAGCCATTGACGAGCCGATCAAGGTAAAGCCTGTGGATCCGGGNGGTGAGGTGGTCGATCATCAAAATTTGCTTGTTGTTGATATTCTAAAAGGCGGCAGCAAAGCCGATGATCAGACTGAAACGCTTCGCCCAACGTCACCAAGCCCTGAACCACCACCCGTTGCCGAAGCCGAAACCGCACAGAAAACACCTTTGGAAACACGCGTAAATACTGGCGAAGACCAGTCCGAATCCGAAGATACAGCAATGGCTAATAGCGGTGATGAGGCGGCCAAAGAACCGGCTAAGGAGACGTTACCAAAAACAAAACCCGTGCCAAAAGCTGCGACTGGTGATGATGCGGTAAAGACCACCACTAAAACAGCAGCTAGCGCAAATAAGACCAAACCGATTTCGGCCAAGCCTGCTGATGCCAAAGCCAATAAAGACTCTGCATCAAAAATCAAGAAGCGAGTGATTGTGATTGAGGGTGATGCGCCGCTTTATATGATCCAGCTTGCCGCGTTTCGTAATGCGGAAAAAGCCTCTGAAATGGCTGAAATTTTGTCGCAAAAACATAAAACGCGCCTCAAAGATGTCGATCTTGAAACGATGTTGGTTGATACTGGCAGTAACGGCATTTTCTACCGAATTGTCAGCGCCCCGTTGCCACGATCCGACGCCGATAAGATTTGCAGTGTTTTGCGGCGGTCGGGTCAAGATTGTTTTTTACGCAAATACACGCCGCCAAGCCCATAAATCAAGGCCAAGCCCGAAACCTCAAAGCAAAATGTGAACTGGCATACTAAAGCGATTATGACCGATCTCCAAGACACATTCACCGCCGATGAAAGCCCCATAGACCGGCCAAAGCAGTTGGCGCTTTTCGTTAATCTTGATGGGTTTGAAGGGCCAATTGATTTATTGTTGAAACTGGCGCGTGATCAAAAGGTCGATTTGACCAAAATCGCGATTTTGCCACTTGCCGAACAATATCTCACCTTTGTTAATAATGTGCGTGAACTCGATCTGGAAATCGCTGCCGATTATTTGGTGATGGCAGCGTGGCTTGCCTATCTGAAATCACGGCTTTTATTGCCTGATCCTGAACCCGAACAGGCCGAAGAAATGGTCGATATGGCGGATGCCTTGCGCTACCAGCTCTTGCGGCTCGAAGCCATGCAGCAAGCTGCCAAACGCTTGTCATCACGACCCAAACTGGGGCAGCAACGATTTGCCCGCGGCGCACCCGAACAATTTGCCAATACCAGCGAGCCGATCTGGACAGCATCACTTTATGACCTGTTATCGTGCTATGGCGATATTCGCTCAACCGAAGATGCTGAAACCTTGACCATTGCCTCAACCCGGCTTTATTCGGTTGAAGAGGCGGCAAAAAGGTTGCGTAACCTGATTGGATCAAGCCCGAATTGGACGGTTTTGCAGCATTTCTTGCCCACGGGCCTGCAATCACCAATGGATTTGCGATCGGCAACGGCGTCTCATTTTGTCGCATCACTGGAATTGGCACGCGAAGGCGTGCTAAGACTGCGCCAAGACAATCATTTTGCGCCGCTATATATGAAGGTTAGAGACTAAGATGAGTGTGCTGTCACCGCTGCAAGATTGCGCCGCTACAATTGAAGCCCTGATTTTTGCGTCGGATCGGCCAATTCGCGAGCGCGAGCTTATTGTGCATCTACCAGAAAATATGGATCTTGCCGAAGTGATTGCCACAATTGCTTTGCGTTATGATGCGACAAGCGGTGTCGAACTATGTCAGGTTGGCGATGGCTGGGCTTTTCGTACCAAAGTCGAAATTGCCGAACGGCTAAGCCAGCATAAACAGGTTGAGCGGCCGCTATCCCGCGCCGCGCTGGAAGTTTTGGCAATCATCGCTTATCATCAGCCCATTACACGCGCCGAAATCGAAGAAATCCGCGGGATCAGCCTGTCAAAAGGCACCATGGATATTTTGCTTGAACTTGGCTGGATCAAACCACGAGGCCGTCGCCGCACGCCGGGCCGTCCCTTAACATGGGGAACCAGCCCAGCCTTTCTTGATCATTTCGGCCTTGCCGATGTTGGTGATTTGCCGGGTATGGATGATTTGAAAGCAGCAGGCCTGCTTCGCAAAGGCCAGATACTTGGCGCTTTAATGGATCATACACCGCAAACTGATGATCTTGATGACGAAGATGACAGTGACGCCGATTTTCTGGAAGATGGACTGCTAGAAGCCGGTTATGACGGAGATGAACATGCTTGAATTTGAGCGTATCCGGCATGCCTATAACGGCAGCTTGTCGGTTCGTGATGTCAGTTTTAAGGTTCAACCAGGCGAAGTTGTATCGCTACTTGGGCCGTCTGGATGCGGTAAAACAACCTTGCTGCGGCTGGCAGCAGGGCTTGAACAACCGCAACATGGCAGCATTAGCCTTCATGGTGATGTTATTTCGTCTCCTGATTACATCCAGCCACCTGAACAACGCGGCATTGGCTATATGTTTCAAGATTACGCACTATTTCCGCATATGACCGTGATGCAAAATGTGGTTTTTGGCCTTGCAGAAAAAGGCAGTGCGGCGACAAGGCGCGGGCTTGACGTGCTTGGTGAGGTTGGCATTGACGATCTTAGCGATATGTATCCGCATGAATTATCGGGTGGCCAGCAACAACGCGTTGCCTTGGCGCGCGCGCTTGCACCAAAACCATCGGTTATCCTTCTCGATGAGCCTTATGCCGGTCTTGATAGCCGCCTTCGCGAACGTATCCGTGACCAGATGCTGCATGTTCTAAAAGCTTCGAATGCCGCAGCCCTGATGGTGACTCATGATGCCGAAGAGGCGATGTTTATGTCTGATCGAATTGTTGTTCTGCGCGATGGTAACGTTGTTCAAACTGGCCGTCCGGTCAATCTATATTGCCAGCCAAGCAGCGCCTTTGTTGCTGAATTTTTTGGTGAAGTAAATCGCATTGAAGGCATTGTTGCCAAAGATAAGGTCATTACCGCGCTTGGCGAATTTAGCGCGCCAAAAACCTTGAATGATGGCAGCGCGGCCAGTGTCGTGATCCGGCATGAAGCGCTTTTGATTGATGCTGGCAATGATGGCGTCGTTGGCGAAGTCATGGAGTCGCGCTTGTTAGGCCGCGCATCACTGATCCATTTATCGGTTCCAACGGGGCGGGATGTGCTTCACCTTCACGCGCGCATACCCGGTTTGAACTCGATTGAAGTTGGAAGTCAGGTTCGGGTTCGCGTTGATCCGGCACAGGCATTTGTTTTTGCCGCCGGAAATGGCGCTGAATAGACTGGGAGTTAAACCATAACGGCCTAAAGTCAGTGGTTTTTTCACATATTTGTCACTTTTCTGTACCGGTTTTGCCAACGACTTCTTGTAGACAGCCAAAGCCCTGTCTATAGTGCGGGGGCAACAAGGCCATTGGTTTTTCCTATGGCCGAAACGAATTGGAAATGAGGACCTAAACTATGTTTGGTGGTACATTCAGTATTTTACATTGGATTGTTGTTCTGGCGGTTGTTCTGCTACTTTTTGGTGGCAGAGGCAAAGTTTCAGCGATCATGGGTGATTTCGGCAAAGGCTTGCGCAACTTTAAAACAGGCCTGAAAGGGCCTGAAGAAGATGCTGGCGAAGAGGCCGAGGCCATCGAAGATGCGCCGAAGGCAGCCAAAAAGCCAGCAGCCAAAAAAGCGGCCCCAAAGAAAGCGGCAGCCAAAAAAGCCACAGCCAAAAAAGCACCTG
>JGI20159J14440_10002594_pt1 | contig 12116 bp, 9 predicted proteins | sample COG_09_FD_14440 | JGI IMG/M metagenome (IMG submission 14440) | reverse complement strand
GGGCGAGTCCAAGACGCGCCCCCGGCGTTCTTCTCTGGCGTTCGGTACACGGATGTCGATTACGACGTGTTTACGGATGCCGCGAGATACGTGTGCAACAACCAATCGCCGTACGAAAGAAACACGTACAGGTACACGCCTTTACTCGCGTGGATGTTGACACCGAACGTGTTCTGGTTCGCAGAGTTTGGGAAGGTTTTGTTCAGTCTGTGCGACGTGTACTGCGGGAAACTGGTGCACGAAATCTTGCGAAAACGAAAATGTTCGGAGAGTTTTACCATTCAAATGACCGCGCTGTATCTGTTTAATCCTCTGACGATGGCGATTAGCACGAGAGGGTCGTGCGACGCCGTCGCGAACGCTTTAGTGTTGTTCTCGTTGAAGAGTTTGATGTTTGGGACGATATTGAATTCCGCGGTGAGTTTTGGGTTGGCGGTACATTTTCGGATGTATCCTGTTATATACATTGTGCCTCTGATTGTGGCTCTGGACGTACAGTATCACGTGAATTGGAACTATTACGGCGGAGGAAGTGGAGCGAAGTTGGAGAGAAGCGGGTGTAAGAGTAAAAGAGAAAGATTGCCGTCGTCCGGAGTAGGAGATGATCAAGAGCTACAGCAGCAGCAACAGCAACAACAAAATAAAGTAGCAGCAAAAAACAATAGCGATCGCCAATCGATGGCGATAGAAACAAAAGAAACCAGACGACTGCGAAGAGCGCGCGCGTTAGCTTCGAAAAGTGCATTCGGCGCCAACGGATTGTTCAACATCGCTCGACTCTTGTTTGCGGGCATCTCCTTCACCGCTTTCGCGTTCTCAACGTTCGCGTGCTACTGGAAATACGGCCAAGCATACCTGAACGAGGCCATCTTGTACCACTTCTCTCGAAAAGATCCGAGACACAACTTCGCGCCGAACTTCTTCAGCGTTTACCTGGACACCGCCATCGAAGACGCCGAATCCGATTTCGGCGCCTACATCCTCTCCAGATCTCTCACCAAAGCGTACGCCTTGGCGAGCAAAATCACCCAATACGGCTTAACCGTCCTCATCGGCATCGCGTTCGCGTACGACCTTCCTTTCGCGATGTTCGCGCAAACCTTCGCGTTCGTCGCGTTCAACTCGGTGATCACCTCGCAATACTTCGCCTGGTGGTGCGCTTTACTCCCGATCAGCCTCGCCACCTTCGACTACTCCAACCGCGACTCCGCCGCGCGCGTCATGAGCGCAACGATCACTTGGATCGTCAGCAAACTCGTCTGGTTAAAAAACGCGCACGCTTTGGAAATGTCGGGCGAAGAAAACGGCCACTTCAACGCATGGGCGGCGAGTTGCGGCTTCCTCTTCGCCAGCGCGAACGCGTTGCGCGCTCTCGTATCAGAGCAGAGAACGAAGCGAGTCTTCGTCAGAGGAAAAGTATACACGTTGGAGAAAGAACCACGAGTAGGAGGAGGAGAAGATCATCATCATCACGACCACCAATCCTTCAACGCGGGTTTTGGTGGTACCACCGCTCCAGAAGGTAGTATTTATACGTAGTTTTTAGTTATTAAAGTAAAGAGCAAGACTTCTTGGTTTTAGACTGTCCAAGAAGATAAAAACTTCTTCACAAAATTACGCACAAAACACTTTACTTTCCTCCTCTTTAAATGTCGTCGTTACTCTTATCCGCATCGTCGACGACGAGTTTCAGAGCCTCCTCGGCGTATACTTCTTCATCCTCTGGACGTCAACTTCTTTACGCGTCGTCGTTTAAGAAGAAAGTGACTCACGTTGTTGTTCCAATCGAAGCCGCCAAGGCGAAAGAACAACTCGCGCCGAAAGCTTCGAACAAGAAGAAACAACAATCGTCCTCCTCGAAAATGGCAATCGATAGTGGTGCAACAACACAAACGCCGGATTTCTTACACGTTTCCAACGCGGTCGTCTCTTCGCAACCGTTCGCGTTCGTGGTTGGTTTTGTCGGCGCGATTGCGATTGTCAAAGCGCACAAAAGAGACAAAACGAACGCGTTGCGCAAGACGAAAGCGGTTCTGAGATACTTCGACGCGAAAGGCGCGGCGGAGGTGATTCGAACGTTATTTGCAGCCGCGGAGTGCGATTACGAGGATTTTAGATACAAATTTAACATGGTGGAGAACAAGCCGACGATTGAAAAGCAACATCCGTTGGATAAAGAACGCGGGTTGTTTAAGCAAAATCTGGATAGGTTGCCGATTTTAGAACACTCTGGGATGTCTGTGGGACAATCGAAAACGATCGAACGGTACGTGGCGAGAGATTTAGGTTTGTACGGTAAAAACATGGCGGAGAGTTGGAGAATCGACGCGTTTGCAGAGCACGTGAGAGATGTTAAAGACGCGTGGGCGAAAGTGAGAGGGAACCCGTTCGCGCCGCCGGACGACGACCAGATTGCAAAGAAGGAGAAATGGTACAACGAAGACATGACAAAATGGTGCGAACGACTAGAAAAAGTGATTGAAAATGGTGAGGAAGGGTTTGTGGTTGGTGATAAAGTGTCATTGGCGGATGTGGTTTTGTACGTGACGATGACGCAAACGTTCGACGACGCCGCCAGAGCGGAGAAAGCGAGAGAGAGTTGCCCGAAGATGAATAAAGTGATTGAAAACGTGGAGAATTTGCCAGGCATTCAGACGTGGTTGGCGAGTCGACCGGAGAACCGATTTTAACGATGCGTAGACGACGATGGTTGTGCCGAGGGTGAGAGCGAGAGAGAGCACGAGTATCACCAGATTATTTATTTCTTCTGTTTTAACGCACGTTCAACTCAGGTATTTTTATTACTTTTAAATAGATTCTCTTTAATAATCAACATCCAACGACCCGCCTAAATCTCCAGACCCACCCATGTGATCGCAATCATCGTCGTCGTCATCGTCGTACCCCCAACTACCTTTTGGTTTCTTCGGCGCGACTTTCGCGGCGTCCACGATGGCGTTGATCTCCTCCAGCGATTGCAGCTCCTTCAACATGTCCCCATCTGCAGGCCCGGGTTGCGTGTTTCCAAGCGGCACATTCGGCGACAAATCGTGCCGAAACCACGGGTGCATATAAATATCCTCAATCGACGCTCTCTTTTTCGGATCGGTCACGAAAATCTTCCCCATCAAATCCTTACACTCTTCGCTCAAAGAACTCGGAATCTCCGTCGTGCCGCTCAACACTCTTTGCATCATCTTATGACTACTCCCGGGATCTTTCGGATCTTGAAACGGGTATCTCCCAACCAACGTCACGTACAACAACACCCCGCACGCCCACACGTCACTTGCCTGTCCATCGTACGGTTGCACTCCGGCGTACACCTCGGGCGCGATGTACGCCGGCGTCCCGATTTGCGTCTTTGGCTGCGAATCAAACCCACCTTTACTAAACCCAAAATCGCAAATCTTCAGCGTCGGCGTCTCGTTCAAATCCACCAGAGTGTTTTCTAGCTTCAAATCTCTGTGTGAAATCCTCATGTTGTGTAAATACTCCACTCCGCTGATGAGATGTTGGAAAAAATACCTCGCCTGCGACTCGTTAAACTTCCCTTGCTGTTGGACGTAACTGAACAGTTCGCCTCCGCCGACGGCTTCCATCGCGACCGCTAAATGCGTCGGCGTGAGTAAACACTGCCTAAATTTCACCACGTTTGGATGGTTCAAGTTTCTGTGGTTCACAATTTCTCGTCTCACGTGTTCGGTGATCTTATCGCCTCGTTCGATGTATTTAATCGCGTATTGTTTGCCCGTAGATTTTTCCCTCATGAGTTTCGTCAACCCGTACGAGCCGGATCCGAGAAGTTTATCGTTCACGGGTTCGTACGTGGAGTCGTGGAGGTTTTCGTTTATTTTGTTGTTAGTATTCGTGTTGTACGAGGTTGACGTCATCTTCTTTATCTTTTCTTTATCTCTTCTTTCTCTTCTTTATCAGCGCGCAGCTCTTCGATATTCTTCTTCTCGCAGGAGTAGGGGATTTTTGTTGTCTGATGTCCCAACAAATGCTTTCCTTTATCGATGAGAGAAGAAGAAGAAGAAGAACAACACTCTCGAGAACAACAACAACAACAACAACAACAAAAGGAGAGCGAGAGAAAGCGTGGGAGGAAGTACCCGCTGAGAGAGCGAGCAAACGCGAGCGAGAGAGTTTAGAGCGAGAGAAAGAGAGAGAGCGCTTTTTTAATGGAGAAAGTACTTTTGTGTTACCAAAACAAAAGGGGGCAAAATACGAGAGAGACAAAATGCCTAAACACCAGACAGAGAGACAGACAACAGACATGACAGAGAACAGAATAAAAGAAGAGGAAAAAGAGGGATTTCAATAATTTCTCTGTGCTGGTCTCTTCTCTCTTTCTTTTTTTTCTTTTTTTTTCTTTTTTCAACTGTTTTCGAAAAAAGAACAAACTTCTCTCCAACGAACGTTTTTTTTTTTAAAGGTGGTTTTGTGCAAATTACATGCGCAATTTCTTTACATTTAGACTCGCGCGCTTTATCGAGCGACGACACTTTACCAGAGAGAGAGAGAGGGAAAGATGAGCAGCACCAGCGCGTCCTCCGAGGAAAGCGCGGGTGGTGGTGGTGGTGGTCGTGGTCATTACGAGGGTGCAAACATATCCTCCCCTGCGTCAGCGACGCCGTATTATTCTCACCAATCGCATATTTTGCAGCACCAAGTCGGAGTTGACTTTCTCTCGTCGTTTCAGCTTCAGCAAACGCAGACGCAGCAAAACCCCGCGGCGCAACACACGCGAGGGGAACAATCTTCGACGAAACTTTCTTCTCCTTCTTCGCTCTCGTTGAGTGGTGGTCAAGGTGGTGGTTCCGGGCAGCAACACGCGCAGTCGTCATCATCGCCGCAACTGCAGCAACAACAGCAACAGAAGGCGACGACGACGACGACGACGACGCAACAACAGTCTCAACAATTCTTTTCGCACGTGGTAGCCGCTGGGTGGTGCGCGCAAGCCGCGGAGAATAATCAAATCATGGGCGAGCTCGGGATGCGAGCGTATTTTAACCCGTACGGTATCGCCTTGTCCGGGTGGGATATCGATCATCCTTCGCACGAAAGTCAAGAAATAGAGCCTTCGAGGTTGAACGAGTTCGCTTCGATCGATGACGTGCACACGTCCTCGGAACAAGAAGGAGGATATAACATGCGGTTCCACCCAGATCCAGACGCGAGAGAGGCGTATGGTGGAGCGATGTCGCTGAGAGAACTGTCCGATGCGATCGATTGGCACGACTGGAACTGCCGGGACGTGTCGCTCGCGGCGAAGGACCGGTCGTTTACGCCGCCGTATTTAGGATTGTTGAGAGGGTATTTGAACGCGTATTTCTTACGGTTAGTGGAAATTGGAAGAGTCATTCAGTGCTTTTCCGACGAAGGAAGAGCGGTGTTCGTAGCTTTCCACACCGGGTTGTTGACGAAGAAGGAGAAGAACGAGTTGTATTGCGTGTTGCAAGCGAGAGAGGTTTTGGGAGGCGCGAGCGGTCAAACGCAGCGCTATCAACAACATCCGTACGAGCTCGTCGCGTTTGTGACGAAAGATCGATTGAGAGATCCAAACATGCCGTGGAATTACATCGAGCCTTTGATGCGCGCGCCAGATCCGGCTATCTTTTACGACGATCCTTTAGATTTGGTCTACGACGCGCACGCCGCGTTGGACGTGGACGCCTCTTTTTGGGAACAGTTGGACGATTTATCGTTGGTGAGTTCATTTTTGCCGAAGAATCTTTTGAACTCGCAGTATTTGCGAAGAATATCGGCGAAAGAGGCGATCAATCGAGCCGAAAGAATTTGCAAGTTGGATCCGAAGCAAGCTGCTTTGACGTTTACGAGATTATACGGGCCTCGGCAACCGGGGGAGACGCGCATGGTCCTTCCTTTGACATTTATCGATCACGAAAGCTATAACGCTTTGAGTAGCGATGGTGATAAAAGCGCGTCTTCGACATCAATTGTTCCTTCTTCTTCTTCCGGAACATCTTCTCTTCAAATTGGAAACTGCGCTTTGATTTGTACGTTCATGAAGTCAAAGCGCGGCGTGAATCGCGCGTATCGAGCCATCGGCTTGCAATCTTTAGAAAGCGCCTTCATGGAAGCGCGGATTATCGGTTCTGTCGATCAGCCATGGTTACGTCGAGACGGCCCGAAAGCACCGTCATCGCAACTGCAACGACCGAGAACGGCGACGGGCGGGGCGGAAGAATACAGCGCGCAATTCGAAGCGACGTTGAAACAGTTGCAAGCCGTGCAAACTTCGCGCGCCGCCGCCGCCGTCGCGGTCACCGCCTCTTCGAAGCATAAAAAGCGAGATCAACGGCCAATGTCTCCGGGGACACCAGATGGGCAGCACATTTCGTATTCGTACAAGTATGGCGCGAAGAGATCTCCGGTATCTCCGGTTGAGATTGAAGAAGACGAAGAAGCGAGAAAAGAAAGAGAAGAAGAAGAAGAAGAGGAAGAGGAAGAGTATGTCGCTCGATCGAGCGAAAGAAGAGCGGAGATGGCCTACGCGAATGCGTTAGTTCCAGTTACTCCTGGAACTGGGAAACCACCTTTATATGGCACCGTGGTGGCGGCAGCGGCAAAGCAAGCGAAAATGCACGAATGGATCGAGCCGCGCAGTGCGATTAAGAAGCAACAGCAACAGCAAAAGAAACGCGCCGCGGCGCCGGACGAGGAAGATGTAAAGGTGAAGGGTAAGAAAACATCAACCTCTCGCGTGGCCACCTCTGCCGCGACCGCTCCATCGTCTGGAGGGTTTACATACGAAGGGCCGAAAGTGAACATTCCGAATTTGCCCGAGAACGTCTTAGATGAGGTCTACCAAGCCGCTGGTTTGGACGTATCGTATTCAGATATCAGAGACGTGAAGGAGATGCCGGAGAAAGATCGACTGGACTACCTGAAGCGCCAAAAGAACGCGCATAAACTTGCGGAAGAGATTGTTTTAAAAGAGTTAGCGCCGTTCGGAGAAATTATCGACGTTACCGTCAGGCCGACTAAACACGCGGCGGATCAAATGTATGCGGTCGTGACGTTTAAGAAATGGTACGATCTCGAGGCCAAGGAGACCATCGAGAGCGGCGGCTTATTCACGGTTGAAAATTTTTTCAACAACGAAGGAAAAATTGTCATGCGCAAGAGCGAACGAGATTTTGGCGCGCCGGCGAAGAAGAAGATTGACATTTCTCCCGCGGGTGCTGTATTGGGTGAATTTATGGGTACTAAGAAGATGCTCGACGCCGATGAAGATGTGCGACCGCCGGTGGAGCCCAGATCGGGATGGACGAAAACGAAGCACTCGAGTATTTCTGGCCAGCGCTTGTATCAAGGGAACTGTGGAAAATGCGAAAAGACATGCTTTGTGCCCTTCATGCCAATAGCTTCTATGCCCATTCCAAAGTGTTCGCAGTGCATGAACGAAGAGATGCGAAAGAAGTAAACAGAGAGAAAGAGAGAGAGATTTACGCTTGCGGCGGAAGGCTCAAGCTCAGAGTGAGAGAGGAGGACGGGAAGAAAAAGAAGAAAAAAAAAGTTTTCATAAAAAGTAGTTACACATATACACATACAACAGCATCTATTCGCGCGCGCAAATCCAACACCACCACACACTCATCCATACATTTATATCATTATTATGTTTTTCTATCGGCTCAAGTTCTCTTGAACTTCTTCTTTCGAGACTTCAACCTCTTTAATCTCTTCGTGCACGTCGTCGTCTAATTTCATTTGTGCCTCGGGCACTATCGTGCTCTGCACGGACTCACCGGGGACGATGCATTCCGTCCGCACGTCTTCGCACTCGTCGTCTTGTTCGGGATAGTACCTATCTTTGCCAATTTGCTTGACGAATCGATTGAATAATTTCACCACCGCGACATCCGGCGTCAACAGTTTAATCGCCAACGATTTCTTCCCTCGCGAATTCCCGAGCTCAGTTTTGATCTTCCTCACCACCCCGGAAGCGGCCACATCGGCCGGTTCTGCCAACGCGTTGACGAACATTCGTCCTTGCTTGCCAAACGCGTACCTCCCACTGGAAATTAAATCCGTAAACACCATCCCTGGACTGACCGTGTGCACTTTAATCATTTTATCTTTCATCTTTTCGTTCGAACTCATCTCTTTGTTTAACGTTTTCGTCAGTTGGCTCAATCCGGCTTTGGTGAATCCATACGCGGCGTATTTTCTCGTTTCCATCCCATCCGATCCCGCTCCTTCCATGTTAAATATGTGATATCCAATAATATTCTCATCCTTCTGTGCCGCCATCGTTCTCATCGCTTCTCGACAACACAGCAACGTCCCAAGCGCGTTCGTCTTCACCACCTCTTCGATCGTGCTCGGATCCTGATCGATGATATCGTTGTACTCGTACCCGTTCGTCCCGGCGTTGTTGATCCAAAAATCAATCCCACCAAAGTTTTCTACGCAATATCTCGAGAGTTCTGATACTTGTTCGTGATCGCACACGTCGCACGCGATCCCGCACACGTTTTCCATGCCGTATCTCGCGCGCAACTCGAGGACGACATCGTTCACATTCGCCTCTGAACGAGAAGTCACGCACACTCGATCGCCTTCCTGTAAAAATTGGTTGGCGAGTTCGTAGCCTAAACCTTTCGTGGACCCGGTAATGAGCACTCGCTTTTGACTCATTTGATATTGTTGTTCGTTTTCTTCTTCTTTTTCTGCTCTTTTCGCCGTCGTCGTCGTCGCCGTTCTCGCGGACGTTGATGAAACTTTTCCTCTGTGTCGTCGTCCGATTGGATTAAATCCATCATCGGCGGATGAAACTCTTCTCGCCATCGCGCTCGACGACGTAAACGATGTCGTCACCTTCCCGCGTCCCGAAGATCTGTTCGTGATGATTGCATTTTTTGCCGCCGCTGATGCCTTGGGAGTTGACGACATCATCATCATCATCATCTTTGTTGTTGTTGTTGTTAATATGTGCGTGAGATGATATTTTTTCTGCCGCCTTTTAGACTTACGTTTGATGAGATAAATTACAACTGCTGCTGCTCGGCGTGCGTTTGCGCTCGTGTTTATTATTAGTATATCTTTCTTTCTAATTGCTCATTAATTTTCTCCCGACGAGCAGATCTCTGCTCTATTGCTCGTCTCTACCGCCGCTTCTTTTTTCTCCTCCTCCGCTGGGTTGTTGTTGCTGCTTTTGTTGTTGTTGACGTTGACCCCCGTCTTCGGTCTCCTCTCTTTGCTCTTGTTGTTGTTGTTGTTGTTGTTGTTGTTGTTGGTTTCCAGTTTGAGCAGCAACAGCGCCGGGTTGCTGATTGGCCAACAACTCGCGAACGACCGTGCTGTTTGGCCAAAATGATTTCACTTCTTTTGCCTCGTTCTCTGATAACTTTCCTTCTTTTAAAGCTTTCAACACGTATCGCTCCCATTTTTTGTGGTCCAACGTTTTGAAATCTACGTTTTCTCTCGCGATGATATCGACGTACACTTTCAACTTTTTCAACTCGTTATCGGTCGCTCGGCTCGTGTGCGCGTTTCGAAAGGGTTTAATTTTCAACCCGGAAGATGGGTTCATGGCGAAGTTTCTGCGCAAATCGTCGAACATGATGGTATTGCTGGAATCGTACCCTCGCTCTTGGCTCCACGGTTGCGCCCAAATCCATCCGAGCGGTTTGCAATTGAAAATGCCTCGTTCTTTAGTTTGGACGGTAATCATAGATCCAGAATCCACTAACGCTAAGATCTTATAGCTCGGATGCGATAACACACCTAATTCTTGCATTTTCGTTTTAACCCATAACATGCTCGTCGCGCTCCAGATGACAATGTCGTACCTCTTATACGCGCTCGACAAAAAATCGTGCAGATACGGCCTCGCCAACTCTTGCGCGTTCTCACCCGGCGTTCGGTGGTCGAATAACGTGTAATCGATATCCAAAACCAACAATTTCTTCCCTTCTCTCGTCTCGTTCAACGGACTCAACCCTTTATACTTCTCCACCCTCGCCGCTAACCTCGCCACGTACACCGGATCCGCGTAACACAACAAAGGCTCCGAATCCAACACGTCGCTTTCGAAATCATCCAAAATCTCCGGCGCTTTCTCCAGCATTTCCTTCTCCAAATTCTTCAACTCAGTCACATCTTTCGTCGATTTCCCTAATAACATCACTTTATTCGGCAGTTTCCCCAAGCTCTCGATCGACGCTTCGTCCGGCGCTAAGTGTTTTCCGAGCTTCAAATTCGGCATCTTTTGATTCATCGGCTCGATGCCGGTTTCTCGTTCAATTTTTCTTTTCAGCTCACGAATGGTACTCCGCTTGGAAATTTCGATGTGGATTGAAGCTTTCCCGTGTTTAATCTCAATCGTCGTCGTCGAATCGTTCATGTTGTTGTTGTTTCGATGATCACGGTGGTCGTCGATGTCAACATCGATATCATCAACTCCTCCGCTCATTTAAGATATCCAAATCTTTATCCAAAATGGAAACAACGAACCGTCGCTGCTCTCTCTGCGCGTTCGTTCTCTCTCAAAAGTCTTCGTATTATTACCGCGCGCTTAATTTGCTCTCCTGCGCTTCTTTTTCTTTCTTTCTCTCGTCGGTAGTAGTGGTGGTGGTGGAAGAGATCAGCGCAAAGCGCAGCTTTAGCAGCAGCGAATACTAAAAGTGACGAGTGAAACGAAAAGATTTTCAACTCGTATTTAGGGGAAAAGAGACGTCACAAACACACTCTTTTGGCATTACCGCGCGCACAAAGAAGAAGCGCCTAAATACATAAACACACACACACACACGCGCGCACGTATTATTAAAAGAAAATGGGCCTGTGCGTCTCGAAACCGATGGAATCGTCGACCGAATCGACTAAAACGACGACGCGTAATACTAAATCAAAGTTAACAAAATCCAATTCATCTGTCGTGCAAGATCCGCGGTCGCACAAAATCACGCGCGTGAACGGCGCGAGCATAAAGTCTCTCGGGAACGCGTTGTTCTTTCCGGACAAAGCCATGCCGTGCAAATCAATTACCGTTCCAAACTTTGTGTGCAGAAGAGGCACTGCTTGCGAGTATGCGCACGCGCAAACAAACTTGACGTTCTTTTTGGATTGTTTGAACTCCGCCGAGTTTTCGTTGGACGTGTGCATATTCCAACTGACGTGTAACGAAATCGCCGAGGCGGTGACGAACGCGGTGAAAAGAGGCGTAAGGGTGAGAATTATCACGGACGCGAATAACGTGGACAGCAATGGGTCGGATATTCGACGATTGAACGAACTCGGAAGTCCGAACAAAGGGTTTCATTATAATCACAAGATGGGGATCCAAATCAGATGCGACGAAAGAGTCGGAAGCCAAGAGTGCCGAACGAAGCCGCACATGCACCATAAATTTTGTATCATAGATTGCGGGCAATCGAAAAAAGATTACACGAGCAATACGAAATTAATGAATGGAAGTTTCAACTGGACGAGACAAGCGGTTTTGGAGAATCAAGACAACGTGATGGTTTTAGAAGGCTCGGTGAACTTCCCGATGATTAACGCCTATCAGCAATCGTTTAACATGATGTGGTCGAAATACGAACGGTTCGTGCTGCCGAGGGCGGGTTAGTCGTGATGATGATGACGAAACCGAGCCTACAGCGGCGCGCGTAGTAGTGTATAGTGATGATGATATTATTGTGTTGTGCTAGTGCTTGTATTATACTGATGAAAAGAATATCTTGATTTTTATTTCATGAAAATTTCATTGTTTTATGTGTACAAGCGAATTTGCGACTTTTCACTAATGGCGCAAAGTCGACTTTTCAACGGCACGTCGCCGCGCCAGTCTTTCTACTAAAATACCTTTTCTTCTTCTCCTTCCTGCTCTCTCAACTCCGAAGCGGACGATAACGATTTCTTACTTTTCGAAGAGAAGATACCGGTCAAGAACCCTTTCTTCTTCTTCTTTTTCTTTTCCGCCTCCGCGGAAGCCCCCTTCTTGAGGTCGTCTTCTTTCGCCGCCTTCATCGACGAAAACGCGATTCCTTTCTTCTTTGCCGACGCTTCCTCGTTCTTCGTTTTAATCAAATCCTCTCTAGTATCCGACTTTGTCGCCGCTACCCTTACCCTCCCTC
>JGI20159J14440_10002580_pt1 | contig 12156 bp, 17 predicted proteins | sample COG_09_FD_14440 | JGI IMG/M metagenome (IMG submission 14440) | reverse complement strand
GGATTTGCTGCTGAGTAATAAAATTTATTTTTGATTTATTATTTAGATTTTTTAAAAAAGTTATTAAATAAATATTAGAATCGGTTTATTAAGGTTTTGAATTTAGTGTGGCTGGTTGCCATGACTTAATAAATACATATAGTTTAATTTTAATAAATGTGGCTAATTANGCCGAATTATAATGAGTAAAAAACGTAACGAAATTATACGTTGCTTAGGAGAATTATCCGAGTGATTGGGATTGTAATTGTTGGACATGGTAGGCTAGCAGAAGAATATTTAGCTGCAATAGTTCATGTTATGGGTCCACAACAAGGCATTAAAGCAGTATCCATTGCTGCTGAATGTGATCGCTCAAAAAAACAGTCTGAAATATGTGATGTTGCAAATTTAGTAGATAATGGGACAGGTGTTATTGTCGTTACAGATATGTTTGGTGGCTCGCCATCTAATTTATCTATGAAGGCTTGTGATTGTGATAACCGTAGAATTCTTTACGGGGCAAATCTTCCAATGCTACTTAAACTTGCTAAATCCCGCTCTATGAGTGTTGATCAAGCATTAAATGTTTCCATGGAAGCTGGAAAAAAATATATTAACTGCTGTAACGGTTCAGCGGGTATTTAGAAATTTTTTATGAAAAGTAAAATTAAAATTATTAATGAAAAAGGCTTACATGCGCGAGCTTCAGCAAAGTTTGTTGAAGTTGTAGAAAGCCATGATGCTTCAGTTATTGTATCCAAAGATGGATTAGATGTAACTGGAAGTTCTATAATGGGTTTAATGATGCTAGCNGCATCTAAGGGTTCTTATATTGAAATTAANACTTCAGGACCCGAGGCAAAAAATCTTTCGNNTGCTTTGACAAATTTGATCAATAGCTTCTTTGGAGAAGGTAGTTAGTTTGGCTATTTATATTAAGGCTCAAAGGCTCTAAATCTAGAGCCTTTAAGTTTTTTTATTATAATGCGTCTGAAAGCTCAGGAACTGCATCAAATAAATCAGCTACTAACCCATAATCGGCAACTTGAAAAATAGGTGCCTCTTCATCTTTGTTAATAGCTACAATTATTTTGGAGTCTTTCATGCCAGCCAAGTGTTGGATTGCTCCAGAAATTCCACAAGCAATATAAAGGCTTGGAGCGACCACTTTTCCAGTTTGTCCAACTTGCCAGTCATTGGGGGCATATCCAGAGTCAACAGCAGCTCTAGAGGCTCCTACAGCTGCATTAAGTTTATCTGCAAGTGTTTCAATGATTGCAAAACTTTCTTCTGACCCAACTCCACGTCCACCTGAAACGACTATTTCTGCTGATGTTAATTCTGGTCTATCTGATGTTTGGACTTTATCTTCTACCCATTCAGATAGATTTGAGTTTCCTGATGCAGATATGGATTCAATTGATGCATTTCCAGTTTCAAGTGCTGCATCAAAACCAGCGGTTCTAATTGAAACAACCTTTTTTGCGTCACTCGATTTAACTGTTTGAATTGCATTTCCGGCATAAATTGGACGCTCAAATGTCTCTGCATCAATAATACCAGTTACATCAGTAATGACCATTGAGTCTAATAATGCTGCAACCCTTGGCAAAATATTTTTTGCATTTGATGTAGCAGGTGCCGCTATATGCTCATAGTCAGCTGCTAATGAAACTATCAAGTCTGCAGTTGGTTCAGCTAAACCATTTTGCAAAAATGGGCTGTCAGCGCAAAGGATATTTTTAATTCCTTCTAACTTTGATGCCGCTGCTGCCGCTTTAGAGCAATCAGCTGAAGCACACAATAGAGTAACATCACCCAATTTTTGTACTGCAGTCAAAGCTTTTCCAGTTTGGTCTATAGATATTTCACCACCTACAATTTCTGCTAGTAAAAGTACGGCCATTATATAACTCCTGCTTCGTCTTTAAGTTTCGTAAGTAATTCAGTAACGTTAGCAACTTTTACACCTGCAGCTCTTTCTGCTGGCTCAGAGGTTGATATAACTGTTAACCTAGGTGTTATATCGACGCCAAGATCTGTTGGAGATTTTTCATCCATTGGTTTTTTCTTAGCCTTCATTATGTTTGGTAAAGATGCATACCTAGGTTCATTTAATCGTAAATCTACCGTAATTACTGTTGGCATTTTTATTTTTATTGTTTGCAACCCACCGTCAACTTCACGAGTTACAATGGCATCATCACCATCTATGTCTAGTTCTGATGCATATGTTGCTTGCGACCAACCTAACAATGCTGAAAGCATTTGTCCGGTAGCATTTAAATCATTATCAATCGCTTGTTTGCCGCAAAGAACTAAATGTGGTTGTTCTTCATCTATGACTGCTTTTAACAGTTTTGCTACTGATAAGGGTTCGATATCATTATGAACGTCATCTGTAGCTTCAATTAGGATTGCTCGATCAGCGCCCATTGCTAAAGCAGTTCTTAATGTTTCTTGAGACTGTTTAACACCAATTGAAACAGCAATGATTTCGTCAACTTTACCAGCTTCTTTTAAACGAATAGCTTGTTCAACAGCAATTTCATCAAACGGGTTCATAGACATTTTAACGTTTGCAAGATCAACGCCGCTTCCGTCTGCTTTAACGCGAACCTTTACGTTGTAATCAATTACACGTTTAACGGGAACTAACACTTTCATATGCATTTCTCCTAAATCATCGGGATTTATATTATTTTATTATCAAGAGTCTTGTATCTTCAATATTAGATGCCGAAAAGTGCAAAATAGACAGTTTAAGTCATTATTACGCCGCGTTAACTATTAACTTTTCTTGTTTGTAATTTTTAATTTAATTGCAATAGACTTAGATATTATTAACGATTAGCTCCAGGTATCCATAATATATCATTTTCACCATTGTTATTGGCAACACGTCCAACAACAAAAAACCAATCTGATAAGCGGTTGAGGTATTTTACGGCATCTTTATTGATATCTTCAAATGTAGCTAGTTCAACACATATTCTTTCTGCTCTGCGTGAAATTGTTCTACACAGATGTAAATGGGCTGCAAGTTCTGACCCACCAGGTAAAATAAAACTTTTTAGTGGAGAAAGGTTTTTGTTCATTTTGTCAATTTCAGTCTCCAAGCGTTCAACTTGTGAAGTGCTAACGCGTAAAGGTGGATATTCTGCATCAGCATCATTAGCCATATCTGGGCGGCATAAATCAGCTCCTAAATCAAATAAATCATTTTGAATCATTGCTAAGACTGGTATCTATGTCTCCAGTTGAATGCAAACGTGCTAAACCAACAGTTGCATTAGTTTCATCAACAGTTCCATAGGCATTTACTCGCAGAGATTGTTTTCCAACCCGTTGCCCATTTCCTAAAGAAGTTTCACCAGCATCACCAGTTTTGGTGTATATTTTGTTTAGTGTAACCATTTTTTAACTACCTTTTAATGCTATAAATAATAAAATTAAACCAATCGCAATGGCCTGCAAAATGATACGCCACCTCATTAATTTATTAGCATATTTGCGATTGAAATTACCTCCAGTTGTAAAGCCACCAAGTCCGATCATCAGCACAATTAGTACTGCTAATATTGCGATAACAACAATTATATAAAGAAAGTCCATTTACAAATTCCCCTTTTTTTACGATCTAGCTCGAGATTATACGAAGTCTATATGTTTAAATTTTAGATTTAATCCAATCCAAAATTCGTGTTGAAAATAACCTATTACATATACCAGCTATAAAAGTAGGTACTGTAACATAGTATCTTGGTGATGGGTTCTTTGATTCAAGTGCATGAATTATTTTTTGTGTAACTGCAGCAGCTGGTAACTCACCAAAATCAAGAGTATTTTTTGTTGAGTATAATCTTGGTATCAATTTCTTTTCATAAAAAATGTAATTACTCGAGTCTTTCCAGTTTATCCATTTTTCAAAATGAGGCTGAGAATTAATTCTAATACTTGCAGTTATTGGCCCAGGTTCTATCAAAATGATTTTTATAGAAGAATTCCTTAGCTCTAATCTTAGTGTGTCGGTCAAACCTTCCATGGCAAATTTAGTTGCATTATATGCGCCTCGACCTTCTATTGCTGTAAATCCTAGTATTGATGAGCAATTAATAATACGACCGTAACCTTGATTGTGCATGGATGGCATTATTTTATTTATAAGATCGAAGTAACCAAAAAGATTTACTTCAAAAATTGCACGATACGCTCTCTAGGTATATCTTGAACCAAACCCGGAATAGCATATGCGCCATTATTATATAATGCGTCTAGAGTTCCATTAGTTCGCTTAAATGTTTCATCTACAGCAGTTTGAATGCTTTTCTCGCATGAATAGTCAAGCCTGAAGCTTTCGAGTCCTTCATTTCGGAGTCTAATGCAATCTTTTTCTAATCGACATGTTGCAAAAACGCGCCATCCTCTCTTTGACAATGTATGAGCAACATCATAACCGATCCCAGATGAACATCCTGTTATTAAAATAGTTTTTTCTTTCAAGATTTTGCTTCCGTAAGTTTAATATTTTTTTATTTAAGTTCACTTGGGATAATAAAATCTTGCAGAATGCCAGATGAAAATTTTATTTGATTCCAATTTGATATATTAAAATCAACTACTGTAGTTGCACCAGAAGGGTATCCTAAAAACCTGTAATGAATAGGAGGAGATTTACATATTTTTTCTGCAAATTCACCAATCCCTGGATTATGTGCAGTCAAAAAGATTATATCTTTAGTAGCTGTACTGAGACAATTTAAAATCATATTTGGTGAGGAATGGTATAGGTCGTTTTTATAAGAAACTTTTGCATTTGAATTTATTCTTAAATTAATATTCTCCCATGTTTGAATACATCTAGTGGCTGTAGATGAAAAAACCTCATCCGGTATATAGTTTTTTGATGACAACCAATTTCCAATAAGAATACAAGCATCTAACCCACGCTCATTTAATGTTCTCTGAAAGTCTGTATGTTCTAAATTTTCCCATCCAGATTTTGCATGGCGAGTTATTATTAGCCTTTTCATTTATTTCCTTTAAAAGCGTTCATGTGTAAAAGACTATGTTCTGAATTATGTTTTACTGCAACTGAAATTGGGCACGAAGTTCTTACTTGGCATGAATTTTTCATGCATTTTTTGCCTTCGGCAGTATCTAAAAAATTATAACAACTTTGAATATCATACCCTTTAGATGTTAAAGCTTTTACAGGGCATGCATTAATACAAGGTTTATCGATACATTTATTGCAGGGGCTATTAGTATATAATTTTTTAAATTTAATTTGATAATCAAATACTAATGCACCACGATAACTTATCATTAAACCCATCTTATTATGAACTAACATTCCAACAGGAGAACTCCACGCTTTTCCTGATAATTTTGCCCACTCGAGGAAAGGTGCGTTATCTTTTTGACCAAAAGGGAATTCAGGTTTAGCAAAAAGCTTATTTGCAATGTTTGAAATTACTCTGAAAGACCAATTATCTATAGGGTCCTTTACTTTTTGAGTATATTCTTCACTTTTTTTAAATATATCCCAAAAATTATCTGCAGGACTAAGCAATATTATAGTTTGATTTGGATTTGGATAAAAAGAACCTGAAATTTCCAAACCAATCTTGCTAGTATAAGATTCTATATCTGATAATTTTATAATTTTTTGAACGGTATCCAAAGTGACCAACCTAATTTTGTTGGTTTATCGTTTTGCCACTTTAAACCAAGTTTCATATCTTTATGGCCATCACGAGGTTGGTCTAAATAACATTTAAATATTTTATCCCAAATTGATAATGAAAAGCCAAAATTTTTGTTATGCTCGTCTATATATATGGAATGATGAATCCTATGAAGATCTGGTGTTACAATAAATTTCCTCAAAATATTTTCAATTCTAAAGGGAATTCTTAGATTTGCGTGATTGAACATTGCCATCCCATTTAACATTATCTCAAAAATTATTACAGCAATAGCGCTTGCTCCTAATATATAAATGGATGTTATCTTTATAAACATTGAAAAAATAATTTCAAAAGGGTGGAAACGAACAGCTGTTGTTACATCAAGATCTCGATCTGTGTGGTGCATTCTATGGAATCTCCACACAAACGGAATTTTATGGCTTAAGAGGTGCTGCCCCCAAATTATAAAATCTAAAATAATTACCGTTAGTATTATTTCTATCCAGATTGGAAAATTTATTATATTGAAAAGCCCCATCTTTCCATTTGAAACATCAACCGCTGCAACTATAGCAATAAGTGGAATAGCTATATGAACAATATTAACGGATGCAGTGTTAATGAGAGTTATTAACCCATTCGTAATCCACCTGTCTTTACGGTTATGAATACGTTTCTTTTTTGGCAATAAAATTTCTGCCATTATAAGTATAATTAAAATACTTAAGAAAAAAGTTAGACGAAGTATTGTATCTGACATATTAACCTTTTAATTATGCACGTATCATTGAGCCTGCGCCATGATCCGTAAATAGTTCTAATAAGCATGCATTAGGCACACGGCCATCCATAATTACAACCGCTCTGACTCCATCAGATATTGCATCAAGTGCAGTCTGAGTTTTTGGAATCATGCCTCCCACAATAATATTATTTTTTGTCATTTTGTTGACCTGTTCTGCACTGAGGTTTGTCAGAACGTCACCATCTTTATCTTTAACACCATCAACATCTGTTAATAATAGCAATCTATCGGCTTTAAGGCCTCCCGCAATGGCACCTGCAGCAGTATCTCCATTAACATTATATGTTTCACCATTTTCACCTGAACCTAAAGGTGCTATTACTGGAATGAAATCATTTTCTATTAAAGAATGAATTACATCAGCATTTACAGAATATGGATCACCTACCATACCGAGTAATTTATTAACCTGTTTACATTGTAATAAATTTGCGTCTTTTCCGGATAAACCAACAGCTTTTCCGCCCTGGCTATTAATAGCTTGAACTATTGTTTTATTTACTTTGCCCGATAAAACCATTTCTACAACATCAACTGTTTCAGGAGTACTTACTCGTTTCCCTTCAACAAACTTAGTTTGAATATTAAGCTTATCAAGCATTTCATTGATCATCGGGCCACCGCCATGAACAATAACTGGTTTCAAATTACATTGGTGCATTAATACAATATCTCTAGCAAAGCTTTTCATCGCTTTATCACTTGATATTGCATGGCCTCCTAGTTTTATAACGACAATAGAGCCATCATGCCGCTGTATGTGTGGCAAAGCTTCTGATAACATTCTTGCTGTAGCAATTGAATCACGTTCCATAGCCTGCGACTTCTCCATAACCATAACCACCTTTTGTTTGGTTATCTTTAACTAGGAAATTAGCTGTCGCCAAGAGAATTTAAATATTAAGATTTAGATTAACGTACCTATAATGTGTCTCAATGTAGGTATTCCATCACCTCTTTCAGACGATGTTAAGACAAACTCAGGATAAGCTGCAGGATATTTGGCTACAATTTTACTTGTCTCTGATATTACATTTTCTAAGTCTATTTTCTTGGGTTTATCTGCTTTTGTTAATACAACTTGAAAAGTTACTGCTGATCGGCCTAATAATTCCATTATCTCTTCATCTACTGATTTTACACCATGGCGTGAGTCTATGAGTAAGAAAACTCGACGTAATGAAGCTCTGCCTGATAAATATGCTTTTAAGAGTGATTGCCATTTTTTCACTACAGGTAATGGTGCATTTGCAAACCCGTAACCTGGTACATCAACTAAATAATGGCTTTCATGAAGAGTGAAAAAATTAATTTCTTGCGTGCGCCCAGGGGTATTCGATGTACGTGCCAATGACTTTCGCCCAGTAAGTGCATTTATCAAACTTGATTTTCCAACATTTGAACGACCTGCGAAACAAACTTCCATCCTATCAGCTGGAGGCATTCCATCCATTGCTACAACGCCTTTTAAAAAATCTGTAGGTTGCGAGAATAACAATCGTCCTTTCTCGACCTCATCAGGAGTTGCATTTTCTGCGATTGTATATTGCATTTCCATTAAATTAATTCTGCCTTATCCCCGATGTTTATATAACCAGATTTTGAGACTATACCAAATACTCCAAAGTTTTGATGCCCATATACTTTGTTGAGTGTATTTAATGTATCTGCATTTGAAATAGCGGTCTCAGGGTCCACTGTCGTGGCCATGCAGCGTTCAATTGGTTCTATAATCTCTATTTCAGCAGTACCAATACGCATTATTTTACCTATCCAATCAAATTCAGACCAAGCTGTTTCACCATTTAACCATATATTTCCTCGAAAGCGCCTTTGGTCTAAAGGTTTGTTCATATTTTTTGAAAGGTCTTCCAAAGTAGAGTTAGAATGAATTGATATTGTTTCTGCTGATGTATCTGTAATTCCTCTATTAGCTTTAAATACTTTTAGAGGTAATGAACGATTTGGATTACATATCTTAATAAGCCAATTGACGAGCTTATCACTGTCTAAATCTGGGTCGACGGTTAGGTCGTTTAGTTTTGGGTGTTTGAGTGTGATTTGTCCTGATTCATCGTTTAAAAAAGAAGATATGGCCATTAATTCATAGTTACTTGCTGCCCTTACAAAATTTAGACATGACGCCCATTCTGGATTTTGAAAGTTTACTTTTGAGTTTTCATGAGCAACTGCCCAAATTCGATCCATAGGCATACATCGCCCATTTTCTAATTTTACACTTTTAAGCTCTTCGCGCCCAACGCCTTTTATAGGGTGCCGCCATAAATTAGCGACGGAACCCATTAGTTTTCTTCTTTTTTGAAGCGCTTAAACATATTACCTAAAATATCTGGATTAACTCCTTGGCTTCTCATAATCGTATATTGTTGTATGAAAGTAAGCGTGTTGTTTGCAACCCAATAGATTACCAATCCAGATGCAAACCCACCAAGCATGAACATAAATACCCAAGGCATCCAAGCAAAAATCATTGCTTGTGTTTTATCTGTAGGGGCTGGGTTCAGTTTTTGTTGCAGCCACATTGTTATGCCCATTAAAATTGGCCAAACGCCGATTGACAAAATAACAAAGAAACTATTTGGACCAGGTGCATCCCAAGGCATTAATCCAAATAAATTTAGCAATGAACTAGGATCTGGAACTGATAAGTCTTTAAGCCACCCAATAAATGGTGCATGGCGTAGTTCTAAAGTTACGAAAATAACTTTATACAAAGAGAAGAAAATGGGTATTTGTAAAAGAATAGGCAAACATCCGGCAGCTGGATTTACCTTTTTTGTTCGATACATTTCCATTGTAGCTTTTTGCATGGCCTGGCGATCGTCACCATGCTTTTCTTTTAGTTTTTCCATTTCTGGTTGTAATTCTTTCATGCGTGCCATTGATACGAAAGATTTATAGGCGAGAGGGAATAATATCGTTTTTATAATTAATGTAAGTGCTATAATTGCCCAACCCATATTACCAATCATGCTATTTAAAAAATGTAATAACGCAAACATTGGTTTAGTTATAAAAAAGAACATTCCCCAATCAATACTATCTACAAAGTCAGTTACACCTTCTTTATCTCCATAGTGTTTAATTGTTTTGTATTCTTTTGCACCTGCGAATAATCTAGACTGTACTTCTTTTGTTTGGCCCGCAAGTATTTGAATGGTTTCTTGGCGCGCCTCAGCCTGGTATCTGTCAGCGTTTTCTGAATACTTTGATACTGCTTTGAAGGCTGAGTTGTCAGGAATTAATGTTGTCATCCAGTATTTGCCTGTAAAACCAATCCAACCTTTATTGCTAGAATCTATAATTTTTAAATTTGCACGCTCGGACGAAGAAAAATCTTCATCAGGCATGTCACTATAATCGATCTCTTCAAGTGAAGACCCTGTTTGAAGCACAATGCCTTCGTGTAATATATAAACACCGTTTTTTGAACTTTCTTGGCGCCCGTAAGCAGCTCGCGCAATTGGCCCTTTTTGTGCAATTAAGCCATATGGAGCTAATGAAATATTTGAGTTTGTATTATTTTCAACGCTTTGAGAGATGGTAAACATATAGTCATCGTCAATTTCAATTTTTCTGTAAAATATTAAACCATTATTATTGTTCCATTTTAAGAATACTGGTGAAGATGGTGTTAAAATATCACCGTCTTCAATTGACCATACAGTTGTTGCAGTTGGCACATCATTAAAGTCTAGTGATCCTGCAGGTGAAAACCCATGCAGAATATAATAAGCAGACGGGCCGCCAGCTGGAGATAGAAGCGTTACTTTTTCGGATGCATCATTTAATTTTACATTATAATCTAATAGTTTAAGATCATCTATTCGAGCGCCCGTTAATGATAATGAACCTTCGATACGATTTGATTTAATTTCTATTCGTTTGGTTTTTTCTAAGGCTATTTCGCGAGTTTCAGAAACTGTTGTCGTTAACGAAGGCGCAGATGCTATGTCATTTGATGCAGATGGAGCGATTGCTATACCGTTATCGGAAACAGCATTTTGATTGGTTGCTACCGGTTGATAGTCTTCTTGTGGAAAGAAATAGAACCAAGTTAAAAGCACTAGCATTGAAAGGACACTTGCTAATATCAAATTTTTATTATTGTCGTCTTGCATTTTATCGCCCAGATAATAGGAATTTTAATTTGGTTTGGTTGAATAGATTATTGAGCAAAAGGTCAAGGGAATTGCTATTTATCTTCTGCAGGATTTGGACGCATTAGGCCACTAAAATTAAATAGCTTTTCATCCAAAAGATGACTTGGTCGAGCATTTGTTAAGCTCTTAAACAAAACTTGACGCCTTCCTGGTGAGTTTTGCTCCCATTCATCCAAAATAGATTTTACTTGTTGCCTTTGTAATCCATCTTGAGAACCACATAAATCACATGGTATTATTGGATAATTTAGAGCTTTTGCAAATTTCTCACAATCGGCCTCAGCTACATGAGCTAGAGGTCTGTAAACGAATAAGTCCCCTTCATCGTTAACTAATTTTGGTGGCATTGTCGCTAAGCGGCCACCATGAAATAAATTCATAAAAAATGTTTCTAGAATATCATCTCGATGATGGCCTAATACTACAGCTGAACAACCTTCTTCTCGCGCTATTCGATATAAATTACCACGCCTAAGTCTTGAGCACATAGCACAATAAGTACGCCCAGCAGGAACCTTCTCTTTTACAATTGAATAAGTGTCTTCATATTCAATTCTATTTGGGACACCCATTTTTTTTAAGAATTCTGGTAAAACTGTTGCTGGAAAATTTGGTTGCCCTTGGTCAAGATTACAAGCGATGATTTCGATAGGAAGTAAGCCACGCCATTGTAATTCTGTTAGAGCAGCTAACAGAGTGTAACTATCTTTACCGCCCGATAAGCAAACCAGCCATTTCTTCCCACGCTCAATCATACCGTATTGTTCTACAGCTTCACGGGTTTGGCGGATTATTCTCTTCCTTAACTTTTTGAAATCTGTTGTGCTTGGTGCACCTTCAAAAAGGGGATGGATTTCTTTGCGTTCATCTAACATAAAGTTGCCTATAACTGTTTGTAATTGTGATGGCTAGTCAATGAATCTTATTATAATTATAAATAAAGCATTTTTTAGCTAATTTTTTGAAAGTAATTTGATGAATAATTTCAAAGGTATTTTACTGATGCTAATAGCTATGGCTGGCTTCACAATGGAAGATTTGTTCATGAAAAAACTTTCTGTGAACTTATCTACAGGACAAATCTTAATTACTTTAGGAATCGGAAGTAGCTTAGCATTTGCTATAATGGCTAAAATCAAAGGATATAATCTTACCTCAAAGGTTTTTTGGACGAAGGGGATGGTAATACGCCAATTTGCTGAAGGAATAGCTGCAGTTGCGTTTATTACAGCGTTAACACTCATCCCTCTTTCAACTGTGGCAGCAGTTTTTCAGGCAACTCCATTAGTACTTACAATGGGAGCTGCATTTTTTTTAGGTGAAACTGTTGGTTGGAGACGCTGGTTAGCAATAATTATTGGTCTTATTGGAGTTTTGATTATAATTAGACCAGGAATGGATTCTTTCGATCCAAATGTAAGCTTTGTACTTATTGCTGTACTATTTGTTACTATTAGAGATTTAATTACCAGGAAATTGCCTTCAAATGTGC
>JGI20159J14440_10002578_pt1 | contig 12158 bp, 10 predicted proteins | sample COG_09_FD_14440 | JGI IMG/M metagenome (IMG submission 14440) | reverse complement strand
ATAACTAATGGGTGTTTTGATTTGTTACACCCAGGTCATATAAAAATTTTTGAATATTCAAAAAAACTAGGAGATATACTAGTAGTTTTAGTAAACTCAGACAAGTCTGTAAAAAAAAACAAAGGAACAAAAAGACCTATACAGAAACAAAAAGATAGATTGGAAATTTTAAGAGCTATAACATGGATTGATTATATCATTATATTTAATGATAAGGAGCCAACCTATCTATACAAAAAACTTTTACCTGATTTTATGACAAAAGGATCTCAATATAAAAATAATAGAATAGCAGGTGCAAAAGAAATAAAAGAATCTGGAGGAAAAGTAGTGCTTATTAAGATGAAAGGAAATTACTCAACAACATCAATAATTAAAAAAATAAAAAAATTATGATTGTTGTTACTGGCGGTTTTGGATTTATCGGAAAAAGGTTGGTGACTAAATTGTCACAAATATCAAAAGAAAAAATTATTATTGTTGAAAAAAAAATAATAAAATCTTCTTTTGATTGCTATAAAAATAATGATTTTATAAAAAAGTTAAAAAATAAAAAGTTTTCAAAGAAAATTAAAATGATATTTCATCAAGGTGCCAATTCAAAAACTGTAGAAAAAAATTTCAATTCAATAATGAAGGATAACTACTTATACACAAAGAATTTAATAGATGAATGTATAGTTCAAAAAATACCGATTATATACGCTTCCTCAGCTTCTGTTTACGGTGTTGATACGAAAAATTTTGATGAACAAAGTGTTTTGGAGCCCTCCAACTATTATTCATTAACAAAATTCTTAATTGATGAGTACGTGACAAGACTTCTAAAAAAAAATAAGAAACATAAAATTATTGGATTAAGGTATTTTAATGTATTTGGACCTGGTGAAGAAAAAAAAGGTAGAATGGCTAGTGTTTTTTTTCACTTTAATAAACAAATTAAAGAAAAGGCTTATATCAATTTATTTAAAGGAGACAATGGATACAAAAATGGAGAGCAAAAAAGAGACTTTGTTTATGTTGATGACTGTGCGGATGTAAACATTTGGTTGTCTAAAAATTTTAAAAGTGGAATTTATAATGTGGGCAGTGGACATGCTAATACCTTCAATAATGTGGCAAAAAATATCTTTAAGTTGCATGGAAAAAAACAAATTTATAAATATATAAAAATGCCGAATGATTTAACTGGAAAGTACCAAAATTATACAAAAGCCGATATTACAAAGTTAAGAAAAGCAGGATATAAAAAAAATTTTACACCAATTAGTGATGCAGTAAAATTGTATTTAAAATGATCAGTGAAACTAAAAAAGAATATATAAAATTTTGTAATGAAAATAAAAAAAAACAGCGCATTTTTCATGAGACTTGGTGGTTAAATTCTACTTGTGGAAAAGATTCTTGGGACGTCGCTTTAGTCAAAGATAATAATAGAATTATAGCTGCATTTCCATATTATTTTAAAAGATTATTTGGTTTTAAAATTTTAATACAACCACCTCTTACACAAAAGCTAGGTTTCTTTTTTACATCAGAAAATGATTACAATTTACAAAAAAATAATCAAAAAAAATACAGAGAGATTATTTCAGAATTAATAGATCAATTACCAAAATTTTCCTATTTTAATCAATTTTTTTATAGTGAAATTATAAATTGGCTACCTTTTTTTTGGAAAGGTTTTCAGCAAACATCATTTTATAGTTATAAAATTCATGATATTAGAAATAAAAACATTTTAGATTTATTTTCAAAAGGTAAAATAAAAGACTTATCAAAAGCAAATAAAAATTTTGATTTAAGATATAATGATATTTCTCCACAAGAATTTTATGAACATCACAAAAAATCATTAAAAGAAAAAAAACAAACAATATTTTATAAGCTGGAAACATTAGAAAAAATATTTTTTAGCATTAGTAAAAACAAAAGTGGTTTTGTAATATCTGCTATAGATAAAAAAACAGGTGAGATAGCTGCATTGTTATTAACTATCTGTGATGAAAATGATTCTTACAGCATAATTAGCTCTATTGCACAAAAATACAAAAAATATGCTCCTTTAACGCTTTTATTTTATAATTCCATAATTGAATCAAAAAAATATTCAAAAAATTATGATTTTGAAGGAGGCATGGATATGAAATTAGGAGATAGCTTCAGGCATATGGGTGGTGAACCAGTTGAATATTATAATATTAAAAAAACAAGTTCATCAATTTTAAAAGTATTAATTTTTTGTATGAATTTAATTAAATTTAATAAATTAAGATTTGTAAAATAATAAAATTATGAAAATATCAAGACAAATAATTTATCCATTGAATTACTTTAAGATAATTGTTAATTTTTTTAGCATATCAAGAAATAATTACAAAAAAAAAATAACGAATAAACTTAAATTATCCAAAAAAACAATTTTTCTTGGTAGAGCCAGAACAGGAATTTTTTTGGCAGTAAAACTTTTTTTAAATAACAAAAGACCAAATGTCTTAATGTCACCATACACAATCCCAGATGTAATTAATATGGTAATATGTGCAGGTGGAATACCAGTATTTATTGACTTTTCAAAAAAAACTACTTTCATTGATATAGATAAAATTAAAAAATCTTTATTATCCAATTCATCAATTTTGATCTTAACTCATTATAATATTAATGAAGAAAATTATAAAAAGATTAAAAGTATATGTAATAAAAATAATATATCCTTAGTTGAAGATTGTGCAATATCTAACTCTAGTTACTCAAATAATATTCCAATAGGTTCACTCTCTAATGCATCAGTTTATAGTTTTTCAACTTTTAAATTCTTAAATTTTTTTTATGGAGGTTTAATCTCTGTTAAGTCAAATAAAGATTTTAAAAGGTTAAATGAAATAACATATAAATGGAAAAAATTAGATTTTTATGACTATGTCCCTCAAATGATAAAAACTATTAAGTACAATTTGTTAACATCAAAGAATTTTTTTACTTTTATAACTTTTAATTTATTAAAATTTTATAAAACAAAAAAAAATGGATATTTAATTAATAGATACTCTAAATATTCAATTAGAAAAATGGATAAAACATATTTTTCAAAACCGCACGATGCATTTTTTATTGAAATTTGTAGAAAACTTAAAGACTTTAATTTTTATCAAGAAATTAGAAGAAATAATGCACTTATTTACTATAAGTATCTAAAATCTTTATCCATCCCATGGAATATTAATAAAGATCTAATAAAAAAAAGCTCATGTTATAATTATACAATATACGTTAAAGATAAGATTCTCCTACAAAAATATCTTTTAAATAAGGGCTTTGATACAGGTAATGCAATGTATGAAAATTGTTCAAAATATCCCTATTACAAAAAATTTAAAGGTACATCAAAAAATATAGATGATTTAATAAAATATTCATTAGTTTTACCCACACACTACGAAGTTAATAAAGGGTATGCAAAGAATTTATCAAGAACTATCTTAAATTATTATTCTCGATGATTATTGATGGAAATATAAGCCACATAAATAAAGAAATAAACTCAGATATCACAATTGTTGGTGCTGGTATGACAGGATTATTTTTAGCATATTTAATTAAAGATAAATTCAATAAAATTATAATAATAGAAAAGGGTAATGAAATATCAAAAATTGATATTAACCAAAAACAAAAAATTCTGTCTAAGAATATGAAGCATCAAGGAGTTCTAAAAGGTATTTCCCAAGGTATTGGTGGAACCACAAAGTTATGGGGTGGACAATTAGTTGAATTTTTAAAAGATGATATTAAAAAAGATGGAATTAATTATAGAGAATTAAAAAACCTTTATGAAGAAGTTTATAAAATTTTTAATCATAAAATTAAAAAAAATGTTAAACAGCCAAAATATACAAAAAAAATCAAATTTATATACACATCTTTTTTACAGGAAAAAAATTTTTTTGTTTTATTTAAAGATTTTATAAATAGTGAAAAAGTTATAATTTATAAAAATTTGAATGTTTATGATATTTGTTGTAAAAATAAAATACTAAAAGAAATATATGCTTTAAATAAAAAAAATAAAAATTACACTTTTTCCTCAAAAACTTTTATTTTCTCCTCAGGGACTCTAGACACAGTAAGATTATTTTTAAATGTTAAAGATAAAATAAATTCAAGAGGAAAAAAATTTATAGGAAAATATTTCCATGATCATATCGGTGCTGTGATAGGTCAAATTACAAAAACTAATACAAATTTTAATAGTTATTTTGAATCATTCTTTTCCAATAAAATAAAACATAAGCCTAAACTAGTTTTAATCAAAAAAAATTTAATTAATATTTCATGTGAAGTTATTAATAGAACACAATACGATAGATATTTTAACACTTTAAAAAAAATATATTTAAAAAAAGAGTATCTAAATTTATTTATAAAAAGTATTTATTACACTTTCAAAACAAAGTTTGCTCTAATTTTTTTATTTTATAGTCTGATTTTCAAAAAAAAAATCAAAATATTTAATAAAGAAAAAAATTTTGCTTATATACAAATAGAAAATTTAATTACAAAAAAAAGTCAAATACAATTAGTTAATACAAAAAAATTAAAAGATAAACTTTACCCAGTTGTACTAAACTGGCATTTTTCGGGAGATGAAATACAAGATATTATAGATTATATAAAAGAAATTGAATCCTTTCTCATGGAAAATAATTTAGGAAAGTTAATTGTGAAAAAAAAATATATGAAATCTAGCAAAAATTATTTGCATAATTTTAATGATACAAATCATCAAAGTGGAGGAATGATTATGTCTAAAACGCCCAAAACTGGTGTTATAGATATAAATCAAAAAATGTGGGATATTAAAAATCTGTATATAAATGGATCATGTATTTTCAATAACTCAAGTTTTGCAAACATTGGATTAACTTCTTTAGCTTATACATTAAGACTATCAAAACACTTAAGATGATAAAAAAAATTTTACACTTATTTCCTGATCTAAGAAAAAATTTTATAACCTTATTCTCTTTTAATTTAGTAATAACAATTCTTGATGTTCTGGGTATATCTTTAATTGGTAATTTAGTTTTATTATTATTTGATATGGAAAATAATTTTATTTACAAAAACTTCAATTTTTTTGATTTATCTAATCAAAATTTTTTCCTACTTAATTGTATAATTTTGATTATTGTTTATTTTGTTAAAAGTTTTCTTTCAGTATTCTTTTTAGATAAGATTTTTAGATTTTGTTTTAATCAACAAGATAAAATTAGAAAAAGATTTTTAGATATTTTTTTTCTTTCCATTGATAATTTAGACAACAAAAACTATGAAAAAAATTTTACAATTTTATCTAATCATGTAAAAAATATAACGGAGTCTTTTTTATTGCAATTACTAAAATTTGTATCAGATGCTTTTGTCCTAGTTATTTTATTTACTTTTTTATTATATAAAGATTTAATAACTACATTAGTTTTATTTTCAATTTCAATTATAACTGCAATATTATATTTAAAGATTTACAAAAAAAAATTAATCAATATTGGTGATCAAAATGTTATTGGAGATGAGCTTTTATTTAAAAGAGTAGATTTTATCTTAAATGCTTTTAGAGAAATAAAACTATTTAATAAAGAGCGTGTGTTTACAGAAGAAGTTGTGAAAGCTTCTAACATCTATACAGACTCAGCAAAAAAATTTGCACTCATAAGCATTTTACCAAGGTACTATGCTGAGTTTATTATGATATTTTTTATTATAATTATTGCTTTGACAACTACAAGCGTAGGAGCAACTGTTGAATATGAGCAGTATTCTATAATTGCAATATTTATAGCTACCGCTGCTAGGATAGCCCCAATGTCATCTTCTATAGTGCAATCTTTATCACTAGTTCAAAAATCTAGACCTATACTTGATGTTGTTTTCAATTTCTTTAAGTTCGAAAATATTAAAAAAAAAGAAATTACTAGTAAGAATTTTATTAAAGATGATAATAAAGAGAATTATAGCATTTTATTTAACAAAGTTAACTTTGCTTATGGTGAAAAAAAAATATTTTCAGATTTAAATTTAGAATTGAAATCTGGTAATATAGTAGGAATATTTGGCAAATCAGGAAGTGGAAAATCTACACTTATTAATCTTCTAATGGGTTTTTTGACACCAAAAACGGGATCAATTGTTATAAAGAATAATGGTATTAGTTATCCTACCCAGCCTAATCAAATAGATATTAGAGACTTAAAGAATCAAATTGCCTATATACCTCAAGAAATAAGATTAATGGATGAAAGTGTAATCTCAAATATAACCTTTGATTTTAAAAATGATTATGATGTAAAAGCATTTCAAAAATCAATTATAGATGCAAATTGCCAAAATTTTATCGAAGAACTTAAAGATAAAGAGAAAACTAATTTAGGACACATGGGTCAAAAACTTTCAGGTGGACAAAGACAGCGAATAGCTATTGCCAGAGCCTTATATAAAAAAAGAAAAATCATAATTATGGATGAACCATTTTCATCTTTAGATTTCGAAGCAGAGAAAAAGATATTAGATACTTTGTTAAAAATTAAAAAAGATAAATTGATAATAATTATTTCTCATAAAGATGACTTAAAAAAATTATTTGATTTTAATTATCTTATTAATGAGCGAAATAAGACAATTGATCAAACTTAAGCATTTTAATCCAATAAGAATTTTAAAATTCTTGGAAAATCGTTTATAGAAAATTTCTATTGATTTATAGCTAAATTAAATACATTCTAATTATCTGACACTAAGTAAAGTCACTATAGCTTATTAAATATTATAGTCTCTTTAGATTTTTTCACGACAGTCTATGTATATTTTTTTAAGTTCATTATTTTAATAATTTTTTTAAATATGGATCACTTACATTATAAGCTTTATCATCTATCAAATAATCGTAACGAGGCTTACCCATGATAAGTTTATGAAATTTAAAGCCCCATTTAATTAATTGATTTTTTGTTTCAAGATGTTTTCTTTTTACTAATTTTTTATTTCCCTTATATCTTCCCATATATCTCGCAGTAAAAAATACAATTGTATTTTTTTCATATAAAGAATTCACAATTTTAATCATTTTTTTTTTAACTATCGAGTTTTTATAATCACTATTTTTAGTTGTACAGATAGTGCCATCGATATCAAAATATATTTGTTTATTTTTTATCATTTAATTAATATATTTTATAGTTTATTTACCTCAATTATTAAATTAAAGTTAATTGTAAATATTTTTATTAAGCTTGCTAAATATAGTGTAATAATCATTTGAAATTTTATCCCAACTATATTTATGAATATTTTTTTTATTAAACTTTATTTGATTATCTATAAATTTATTATTTTTCCATAATATTTTTATTACATTTGCTAAATTAATATAATCTTTAGTTTTAAAAAAATTAATTTTCAATTTTTTTCCAAGTTCTTTGTTGGGAGGTGTATCTGAGCAAATTACTGGTCTGCCAATCTTACATGCTTCTAATATAGGTATACTGCTAGACTCGTATATTGCTGGAGAAATTAAAAACTTACAATTTTCATATAGATAAATTAACTTTTTAAAATTAACTTTCCCTAAATATTCAATATTTAGATCATTATTCTTGTTTATAAAATTCAAAATTTTTCTTGATGAAGTAAATTTTTGACCAACCATAATAAGTTTAACATTCATTCGAAAAGAATCTTTTAAAAATTTTATACTCTTCAATACTGTCATGTGATTTTTATGCTTCCATAATTGAGCTGGAAAAAATATGTAATTTTTTTTATTAAAATTAACTTTTTTAAATTTAAAATCTTCTGATATTCCCTCATTTATTACTTTAATTTTATTTTTATTAATATTTGGATAAAATTTATTGATATCTTTTTTAATAAATCGTGAACTGGCTTGGAGAATTGTAGATTTTTTCATTGTTTCATCAAATGAGAAATTTCTATATTTTAACTGCAAAATATTGAAATAATTTTGATAATGTAGATGTTGAAGATCATGTATTGATGAAACTGTTGGTATATTTAAATTAAATGGTGCTAAATAAGATAATGGACAATAAAAAACATCACATTCTCTGTCAATTATTTTTTTTATTTTCTTATAGTATGCATTTTCTAAATTAATAAATAGTTTTTTTTTATTAAATAACAGACAAAATAATTGTAAAAACAAGTATATTATTTTAGATTGTTCAATAGTTGTAATTTTTGATTTTTTGAATATTTTTTGAAGAAAAAACTTTGACTCTTTGTTAGTATAAATATTTAACTGAATGTTTTTTTTTTCAAGTGCTTTTATCAATCCTAAAGCAAAGCTATTAATGCCTCCTTTATAATCTTTTTTAAAACTTACTAAATTAATACCTAGCCGGATCATTTTTTTTTAAAAAATGATTTAATATGATTGATGATTTTTTTTTGATCAGCTTTTTTTAGTTGAGCTGCTGATGGTAAGCTTATTAGTTTACTATATATCTTTTTACTATTTAAATATTCCATTTTTTTTATAATGTTAGTATTATTATTATAACATGGTTGAAGATGTAATGGATAAAAGCCCCTCCTTGTTTGTACAGATTTTTTTGCAAGATATGAGATTAATTTTGTATTTTTGCATAAAATATTAGTAAACCAATGAATTTGATTACTTTTGTTGGTAGGTTCTATGAATTCAATTTCCTCTATTGAGCCCAAAGCTTTTTTATATTCATGATATATATCTAATTTTAAAGAAATAATTTTTTTTAATTTGTCTAGTTGGGCCAATCCTATAGCAGCCTGCATTTCAGTAAACATAAAATTGTATCCAATTTCTTTATGAATAAAAATACCTTTTTTTTCTCTTCCATGATTTTTTAATTTTAGAATATTTTTATAAATTTTTTTATTATTTGTGACAATCATTCCTCCTTCACCTGTGGTTATTAACTTATTTCCATAAAAAGAGAAACCACCCACATCACCTATTGCTCCAACATGTTTATTTTTGTATCGTACACCTACTGCTTGAGCAGCATCTTCAATAATATGAAAAAATTTTTTTTTTCTTAACTTTTTAATTTTATCTAAATCGCAACTATTTCCATAAAGGTGAACAGGCATAACAGCCTTTGTCCTAGAATTAATTAATGATTCAATTTTATCTGCATCTATACATAAAGTTTTTGGATCAATATCGCATAACACCACTTTTGCACCTGCTAAAAGAACAGCATTAGAGCTAGCAATAAAAGTAGTATCCGGAACAATTACTTCATCTCCAGGACCAATTTCTAAACTTTTTAGACAAGCAAAAATACCCAATGTCCAATTATTAACTGCAATAGCATACTTAGAGTCAGCTATTTTTTTAAATTTTTCTTCAAATTTTTCAGTAAATTTATTTTCAGTAACAAAAGTAGATTCGATAACTTTTTTTATATAATAATGCTCTCTACTATTAATCCAAGGGTAAATTTGTAAAATATTTTTACTCATTTTTTGATAGCTAACAATATTCTATCAATTTCACTTAGGGTTAAGTCATTATGATTTGGACAATAGAAACAAAGTTTATGAATTTTATCTGCATTTGGTAAATTAAATTTTTTTTTTATATATTTTTTAAAAAAAGGTTGTCTAGCTATATTACCACTTATGAATGGTCTAATTTCAATATCCAAATTACTAAATTTTTTTATGTATTTATTAAAAATTAATTTATTTTTACAAATAATGGGAAAGGCAAAATTTGACACAATATTCATATTTTTTATGTTATATTTTACAAAGTCTTCATTTAATGAATATGTATTAAACAGTTTATAAAAAAACTTTTCTCTTTTTTTACTAATATCTTTTAAAAACTTTATTTGTTCCAATGCTAAAAATCCATTAATTTCTGATGGTCTNACATTATATGCTAAATCATAAAATGTGTAAGGTTCATAAAACTTATCAGTTTTAAATTTATTAGAATATTTTTTTATCGTTTTTTTGTCTAAATTTCTGCTCCATCCATGTGCACGAACAAGCTTTGTCATATCGCTTAATTTTTTTGAAGAAGTTGAAATTGTTCCACCCTCTATAGACGATATATGGTGACCGACAAAAAATGAATGAGTAGAGGCCAAACCAAAAGAACCTAATTTTTTATTTTTATATTCTGATCCAAGACTTTCACAGTTGTCTTCAATTAGTATGATATTTTTTTTTTTACAAATTTTTTTTATCTCATCAATATCATCACTAAATCCCATAGCATTAGTGATAAAAAAAGCTTTAATATTGTGTTTTTTTATAGTTCTTAAAAAAATAGACGATGAGCAGTTAAAACTTTCTAGACTTATATCAATTGGAATTGGATTTAGATTTAATTGTAATAAAGGCATTATGGTAGTCGACCAAGTAAGTGATGAAACAGCAACATTATCATTTTGTTTCAATAAATTTAAATTCTTTAAAGATTGAATTAAAGTTAAATTTGCAGAAGAGCCACTATTAACCATTGTCGTGTATTTATGTGTAATAATTTTTGAAAATTTTGCCTCAAATTCTATAACTTTTTTACCCATAGAAAGTTTTTTTGCAGACTTTATAAACTTTATTAATTTCTTCTTTGTTTCACTTTCTTGATAGAAAGTATTTTCCATTAATTTAATTGTTTTTAGCATTTTATATTTTGTTTAATAATTTAATAATGTTTAATAATAAGCTTGTTTATATAAAATAAAAAGATATTTAATATAAGTATTTAATGTCTCCGATAGCAATATTCACTTATAATAGACCAGACCATTTAAAGCACTGTATAAAAAGTTTAAAGAAAAATGTGTTATTTAAAAAAACTAATTTTTTTATTTTTCAAGATGCTTTGAAGATAAAAGATAAAGAAATATTAGGAAAATATAAAGTTTTATATGAAGGACTTCCAAATAACTTTACAATTATAAAAAGAAAAAAAAATTATGGGCTAAAAAAGAACATAATAGATGGTATTTCACAAATATTAATAAAGTATAAAAATATTATTGTTTGTGAAGATGATTTAGTTTTTCACAAAAATTTTATTTATTATATGAATAAAATGCTAATCAAATATGAAAAACTTGAAAATATTTCTAGTATTAGTGGCTTCTCATATGTACGTGAACACCAACTTAAAAATTTTCCAAATGAATATTTGTTAAGCCTAACAAGTTCTTGGGGATGGGCAACTTGGGGCAAATATTGGAAAAAATTTCAAAAATCAAATTTAACTCAAAAAAAAAAAGAATTATTTAATAATAAAAAAATGCAGAATCTTTTTGATTATGATGGGGCTCAATCACATACTTTGTGGTTAAAAAAAAATAGTCTAAACAAAATAAGTTCGTGGAATATAGAGTGGGAATTCTTTAATTTTATAAATTCTTACTTTACTCTATATCCAAAAAAAACATTTGTTGAAAATAGAGGATTTGATGGAAGTGGAGTACATTGTACAAAATCGAATTACAAATATCAATTAATTAATCCCAAATACACATATTATGAAAATAAAAAAAACATTATTGATAATATTACGGAGGATCATTTTTTGAGGGCAATTATCAAGCAGAATATAGATGAAGGTAGATTAAAAAAAACCATAAAAAAATTAGTTTATTTTAATTTATAAATTTAAAGCTTATGATCTCATTCTTTAATGTTGAATAACCTCATAATATTGAATAAAAATTAATAATCTTAAATGTAAAAAATGATCGTTTTAGGAATAAATATTTTTCATGGTGATAGCGCTGCCTGTTTAGTTGTAGATGGAAAGCTGAAGTCAGCAGTTGAAGAAGAAAGATTTACTAGAATTAAACATACTTCAGAATTTCCTATTAATGCAATAAAGTTTTGCCTAGACACTAATAAAGTTAATTTGCATGATGTAGATTATATTTCGGTTAATTACAACATAAGATACAATTTTTATTCAAGGTTTCTTTTTTTACTAAAAAATATATTTAAAATAAATTTTATTAGCAATCGTACAGACTCAATTATAAACTCACTAAATGTTAAAAAAAAATTAAAAGATTATTTTTCTGAAACTATAAAAGCAAAAATTGTTTATGTACCACACCATCTTGCTCATGCATACT
>JGI20159J14440_10002571_pt1 | contig 12183 bp, 22 predicted proteins | sample COG_09_FD_14440 | JGI IMG/M metagenome (IMG submission 14440) | reverse complement strand
TAATTTAATGCGAACAATATCAAACCAATTTATTAATGATAATGTAATAGTAGCCTCTTATCACCCTGGTTGGGTTAGGACCGATATGGGAGGAAGCCATGCGGATATATCTCCAGAAGAAAGTGCTGAAGGGTTAATGAAACAATTTTTAAATTTAAAATCAAATGATACAGGAAAATTTTTTAATTATGATGGTAGTGTTTTGCCATTATAGCCTGATATTGATTAATTAAAAATTTTCTAATACTGAGATTTAAACTATGAACGCATTTAAATTTTATAAAATAACTTCCAATGATGAAATCAACATTTCATTTAAAATAAGAAAAAAGGTATTTTGTGAAGAACAAAATATATCAGAAGACATAGAATTTGATAATTTAGATCATTTATGCAACCATTTTATGATTTTTAAAGAAAGCGAAGCTATAGCAACTGCAAGGGTTCGTAAAAAAGAAAATCATATATTTAAAATTGAACGGGTTGCTGTTCTTGTAGAGCACAGAAACATTAAAGTAGGTAGTTTATTGATTAATGAAATTATTAAATATTATAATGAAACAGAAAATAAGAGTTCAATAATTTTACACAGTCAGGTAGCTGTTGAAAAATTTTATAAAAGTCTAAATTTTGTTTCCTATGGAGAAAACTTTTTAGAAGATGGTATTTTGCATATAGCAATGAGGCATATCAACTAATTATTAATGTGACTTTGTTATGAAAAATAAAATTCGTTTGGCAATAGTTGGAACTGGGTATTTTAGTCAATTTCACTATGACGCTTGGGAAAGGCTAAATGTTGAAGTTGTTGCAATATGTTCATTAAATAAGAATGAGGCTTTAGCAAGATCAAAACAATTTAAAAACTGCAGGGTTTTCATAGATTTTAAAACTATGATAAATAAAACTGATGCAAACCTCGTCGATATTATAGTTCCTCCTAAAAACCATTTAAATTTTATCAAAATTGCCGCTGAGTCAAATGTTAACATTATTTGTCAAAAACCTTTTACTAATAATCTTAAAGAAGCAAAAAAAGCTGTCAAAATTGCAGAAAAATACGGAGTGACAATCGCAGTTCATGAAAATTTTAGATATCAGCCGTGGTATATTAAAATTGATGAAATATTAAAGTCTTCATTATTGGGTGATTTATTTCAAGTGAGTTTCCGTATGCGACCAGGAGATGGGCAAGGCAAAGACGCATATTTAAATAGGCAACCTTATTTTCAAGAAATGGAACGATTTATGATTCACGAGACAGCTATTCACATAATAGATGTGTTTAGATTCTTGTTTGGTAATATTAATTGTGTTTTTGCTAAACTATCTAAACTTAATAATCATATTAGAGGAGAGGATGCAGGAATAGTGTTTTTTGAGTTTGAAAATGGGATGAGGGGTTTATTTGATGGAAATAGATTATCAGACCATGTTGCATTTGATAGACGTTTAACAATTGGAGAAATGTTAATTGAAGGATCAAATGGAACATTAAGATTAAACGGAGATGGAGAAATTTTTTACAGGAAATTTAGTGAAAATAAAGAAAAAAAAATTATATACAAATGGAAGAATAAAGGCTTTGCAGGAGATAGTGTCTTTTATTATCAAAAACATTTATTGGATTATTTTGTTCATGATAAAGAGCTTAATAATGACGCAAAAGATTATATAGAAAATCTAAAAATTGAGGATTCAATATATAAGTCTAACTCCTGTAAAAGAGTGATAAAAATAAAATAAAATTTTGTTATGGTGCCGGCTGGGGGACTCGAACTCCCGACCTGATGATTACAAATCAACTGCTCTACCAACTGAGCTAAGCCGGCACTGATAAAATCAATAATCGATATTTATTTTGGAAACAAGAACTTATTTAATTTTTATAATATTTTTTTGCAATTGTAGCATTGTTATACAAGCCGCATTTGATACATTAAGTGATTCACTTTCCTCATTCATAGGTATTGTGATTAATGCATCAACCTTTTCTCTTGTTAATCTTCTTAGCCCTTTTCCTTCAGATCCAAGGATAACAGCTATGTTGCCGGTTTCTTTTTCTAAGTCAAAAATGTTACCTGACCCCCCATGCGCTAATCCATAAACTGTAAAATTTGATTGTTGTAACTTCTTTATTTCTCTAGCCATATTCGACAATTGAATTATTTCTAGTCTTTCAATGGCGCCAGAAGAGGCTTTTGACATTGCGGCTGTTTCTGAAGGGCTATTAGTTTGGGACAACGCTAGTCCATCCATTTTAAAAGCATGAGCGGATCTAATTATAGCTCCTACATTCTGAGGATCTGTAACTTGGTCTAAAATAATAATCCTTATCGGGTAACTTGTTTGATGTTGTTTGCTAATTAAAAACTCATCTAATGAAGTTCTTTGAAGTGGTTCAGCAATTAAAATTATATTCTGATGTGGCTTTAAATTGTTTAATTCATCTAATTCTTCTTTTTCTTTAATTTTAATTTCGATTGAAAGTCCCAAATCTTCAACTGTTCTCTTCCACGTGATGCACTGATCTTGTGTTGTAACCAAGTAAAATAGTTTTCTCTTTCTATTACCTAGTGCTGATAATGTTGAATGTTTTCCAGATATAATTACTTGATTAGTCTGAAGTTTAAAATTTTTAGCAAAATTATTTATATTTTTGGGGGCAAATCCTAATTTCTTTGATGTTTTTGTTCCTTTGTTGCTTTTTAATTTTTTATGTTTGTTGTTCATTATAAAATCTTGTTTAAAAGCTACTTTAATTTTTTTTTGTTGACATTTAAATAAACCTTTTCTATTCCGCAAGGCTTGTGTATATAACATAGCACATGAATTATATTAAGTAAGGTGAATTACTATTTAACAAACAATATTTATAAATTTTCGGTGGGGTGGCCGAGTGGTTAAAGGCAGCAGACTGTAAATCTGCCCGCGTAGCGTACGTAGGTTCGAATCCTACCCCCACCACCATTAATCTAAATTCTAGCTTAAGTAATAATAAAAAGTAATAGAAAGGTTCTAAAAGATGTCTAAAGAAAAATTTGATCGTAGTAAACCGCACTGCAACATTGGAACAATAGGCCATGTTGATCACGGTAAAACAACATTAACCGCTGCAATTACAAAAGTTATGGCAGATGCTGGTCGTGCTGATTTTTCTGCTTATGACCAAATTGATAAGGCTCCTGAAGAAAGAGAAAGAGGTATAACTATCTCTACAGCTCACGTTGAGTATTCAACTGAAAACCGTCATTACGCTCACGTTGATTGTCCAGGTCATGCTGACTATGTAAAAAACATGATTACTGGGGCGGCTCAAATGGATGGTGCTATTTTAGTTGTTAATGCTGCTGACGGTCCTATGCCCCAAACTAAAGAACATATATTATTAGCTCGTCAGGTTGGTGTTCCTTCATTAGTTGTTTACATGAACAAAGTTGATCAAGTTGACGATGAAGAGCTTTTAGAGTTAGTAGAGTTAGAAATTCGTGAGCTTTTAAGCAGCTACGATTTTCCAGGTGACGATATTCCTATTATAAAAGGTAGTGCATTAGCTGCACTAGAGAATCGTGACGAAGCTATAGGCATCAACTCTATTACTGAACTGATGGCAGCTGTTGATTCTTATATTCCTCAACCAGCTCGTGATAAAGATAAGCCTTTTTTAATGCCTATTGAAGATGTTTTTTCAATTTCAGGAAGAGGAACTGTTGTTACAGGACGTGTTGAAAGAGGAATAGTAAAGGTTGGAGAAGAAATTGAGATTGTTGGGATCAAAGAAACAACCAAGACAACTTGTACTGGTGTTGAAATGTTTCGTAAGTTATTAGATTCTGGTGAAGCTGGAGATAACGTTGGAGTTCTTCTCAGAGGTACAAAAAGAGAAGATGTTGAGCGTGGTCAGGTTTTATCTGCGCCTGGTTCAATTAAGCCTTACTCAAAATTCAAAGGTGAGGCATATATATTAAACAAAGATGAAGGTGGAAGACATACACCATTTTTTAGTAATTACCGTCCTCAATTTTACTTTAGAACTACAGATGTAACTGGAGCTGTTGAGCTTCCGTCAGGTACTGAAATGGTGATGCCGGGTGATAATATAGCAATAACTGTAGAATTAATTGCACCAATAGCAATGGATGAAGGTCTTAAGGTTTGCTATAAGAGAAGGTGGAAGAACGGTTGGTGCTGGAGTGGTTTCAAGTATTCAGTCTTAAATAGTAGGTAATTAATAGTTAAAGTAATGAGGTCAATTTATGGATAATCAAAATATTAGAATTAGATTAAAGGCATTCGATCATAGGATTCTTGATCAATCTACCTCAGAAATTGTTAACACTGCAAGAAGAACAGGGGCCAAAATACGTGGTCCTATTCCTCTACCTACTTCATTAAATAGATTCACTGTTCTTAGAGGGCCTCATGTTGATAAGAAAAGTAGAGAGCAATTTGAAATGAGAACACATAAAAGAGTATTAGATATCGTTGAGCCTACTCCTCAAACTGTAGATGCGCTAATGAAGTTAGACTTAGCATCTGGTGTTGATATTGAAATTAAGCTTTAAAGGATAATATTATGCGCTGTGGAGTTATAGTTAGAAAGTTAGGCATGTCTCGTGTATTTAACGATAAAGGCGAGCATATTCCTGTTACTGTCTTAAGATTGGAAGATGCTGAAGTGCTGTCTACCAAGACAGTTGAAAAAGATGGATATACAGCTATTCAATTAGGTTTTCACAATAAAAAACTCAAACACACCAATAAGCCAATGCGAGGCGTATTTGCTAAATCTAAATCTGAGCCAAAAGAAAGAGTGGCTGAGTTCAGAGTTTCCAAAGAAGCGCTTCTTAAAGTAGGTGACAAATTAAGTGTTAACCACTATGTGACAGGTCAAAAGGTTGATGTTGTTGGGGTTTCTCAAGGTAAAGGTTTTGCTGGTTCAATGAAAAGACATAACTTTGGTGGAATGCAGGCTTCACATGGTGTCTCCATAAGTCATAGAGCTCATGGTTCAACTGGTAACAGTCAAGATCCAGGAAGAACTTGGAAAGGTAAAAAAATGGCTGGACAATATGGGAATGTCAGAATAACAACCCAAAACCTAACTGTAGTTAAATTAATTGAAAATGAAAAATTGATACTTGTTCAAGGTTCAGTTCCGGGTTCTAAAAATGGCGTGGTAATGTTAAAAGATGCTATTAAATCTAAAGTGCCTGATGCAGCTCCATTTCCAGCTGGTCTATATTCCTTGAATGAGAAAGACAAGCCTCAAGATGTTGATGTTATAGCAGACAATAAAAAAACTGATGACAATCCTGAAAACATAGGAGATCAAGTTGAAAATTAAATCGTTAAGCTTAAGTAACAAGCCTGGTAAAGATGTAGAGCTAAATGAAAAAGTTTTTGGTATTGATCCAAGAGCCGATATAATGGCTAGGGTTGTAAGGTGGCAGTTAGCTAAAAGAAGGTTAGGAAATCACTCTGTCCAGACAAGAAGTGAAGTTAAAATGACAACAGCCAAAATGTACAAACAAAAAGGAACTGGAAAAGCAAGGCATGGATCTGGCGCCGTGTCACAGTTTAGAGGGGGTGGAATGGCCCATGGGCCAGTGGTTCACTCTCACTCTCATAGTTTAAACAAAAAAATAAAGCTTCATGGATTGAAATCTGCCTTGTCTGATAAATTTAAACTTGGGAAACTGACTGTATTAGAAGGATCCAAGTGCGATGGAAAATCTTCATCTTTAAAGAAGAAATTAGATGTAATGGGTTTGAAAAATGTTCTTATTATATCAGGTAAGGATATAGATCAAAATTTTGTTAGAGCTGCAAGTAACTTGATGAATATAGACGTGCTTTCTTACGAAGGTTTAAACGTTTATGACATAATTAGAAAAGACAATCTGGTAATTATTGATGATGCTGTAAAATCTGTTGAGGAGCGCTTGTTATGAGTATAAGGCCAAGAAAAAAAGTAGAACCTAGAATTAGTGCGAATAGAGCATATCAAGTAATNTTAAACCCTATAATAACTGAGAAGGCTACACAATTGTCTGAATTTAACAAAGTTGTTTTTTCAGTTCCACTTGATGCTAATAAAATAGATATAAAGTCTTCAATTGAAAAAATATATTCAGTTAAAGTTAAGTCAGTTAATACTATTCTGCTTAAAGGTAAAGTTAAGAGATTTAAAGGTATTTTGGGACGCAGAGTTGATACTAAAAAAGCTATTGTTACNCTAGTTCCTGGTAATACAATAGATTTATCAGTAGGAGCTTAAGATGGCATTAAAACAATTCAAACCTAATACGCCAGGTCAAAGAGGATTAGTATTAGTTGATAAATCGGATTTGTATAAGGGTAAGCCAGTTAAGAAACTAACCGAAGGATTGAATAAAGCAGGAGGAAGAAATAACTCTGGAAAAATAACTATGTGGCAAAGGGGTGGAGGCCACAAGAGGCGTTACAGAATAATTGATTTTAAAAGAAATAAGACGGACTTAATAGGAATTGTTGAACGTATCGAATACGATCCAAATAGAACTGCATACATTGCTCTTATAAAATATGAAGATAATGAATATAGATATATCATTGCCCCACAAAGATTAGCGGTAGGTGACAAAATTATTTCAGCAAGTAAGGCTGATATTAAGCCTGGTAACTCAATGCCTCTAACTGCAGTACCAGTTGGTACAATTATTCATAATGTTGAGCTTAAACCAGGAAAGGGGGGGCAATTAGCTCGTTCAGCTGGTTCTTACGTTCAATTAATTGGTAAAGATCTATCATATTCTATTCTAAGATTAACTTCAGGTGAAGTCAGGTTTGTGTTGTCTTCTTGTATGTGCACAATTGGAGCTGTGTCTAATCCTGATAATCAAAATACAAACCTTGGAAAGGCAGGAAGAAATAGATGGCTTGGAAAGAGACCATCAGTCAGAGGCGTTGCGATGAATCCTGTTGATCACCCTCATGGTGGTGGTGAAGGCCGAACTTCTGGTGGAAGGCACCCTGTTACTCCATGGGGTAAGCCTACTAAAGGATATAGAACTAGAAATAATAAGAGAACAGATAAATTAATAATCAGAAGAAGAAAAGCATAGGATTGATAAAATGACAAGATCTATTTGGAAAGGTCCTTTTGTGGACGGTTATTTATTAAAAAAAGCAGATATAGCTAGAGACTCAGGTAGAAATGATGTTATTAAAACTTGGTCAAGAAGATCTACTGTGATGCCCCAATTTGTTGGGCTTACTTTTGGCGTCTATAATGGAAAAAAATTCATACCTGTTACAATAACAGAAGCTATGGTCGGGCATAAACTTGGTGAATTTTCTCCAACCAGAACTTATTATGGTCATACAGCTGACAAAAAATCTAAGCGTTAGGATAAATTTATGGGTAAAGAAAAAAATAAACGTAGAGAATTAGACAACGAAGCTAAAGTTGTATTAAAAAATATAAGAGTTAGTCCACAGAAACTTAATTTAGTTGCGCAAATGATAAGAAAACAGAGTGCATCTAAAGCTATTCTATATTACAATTTTCTAAAAGAAGAATATCCAATGATGTTGAAAAAGCACTAAGATCTGCTATTGCAAATGCTGAAAATAATCATTCCTTAGATATTGATAAATTAATAGTTAAAGAAGCCTATGTTGGAAAAGGTATAGTTATGAAACGTTTCCACGCTCGTGCTAGAGGTCGTGGAGCAAAAATAATAAAACCATTTTCTCATCTAACAATTTTATTGTCTGAACAGGAAGGTAAATAAAATGGGTCAAAAAACACAGCCAATTGGTTTTAGATTAGGTATTAATCGTACTTGGGACTCAAGATGGTTCGGGGGAAAGTCTTATGCGGATCTACTTCACCAAGACATAGGCTTAAGAAAGTATCTATTTGAAAAACTAAAATCAGCTGCAGTAAGCAAAATAGTTATAGAAAGACCTGCTGGAAGGGCTAGAATTTCAATATATGCAGGAAGACCTGGTTTAGTGATTGGAAAAAAAGGTCAAGATATTGAAACTCTTAAACAAACATTAGGCAAGCAAATTGGTGCAGAAGTTAGTTTAAACATAATTGAAGTTAGAAAACCTGAGCTTGATGCAAAATTAGTCGCAGATGGAATAGCTCAACAACTAGAAAAAAGAGTTGCCTTTAGAAGAGCTATGAAAAGGGCCGTTCAAAATTCTATGCGATTAGGCGCGGGTGGAGTACGAATAAATTGTGCAGGAAGATTAGGTGGAGCTGAAATAGCAAGAACTGAATGGTACAGGGAAGGAAGAGTTCCATTGCATACACTTCGTGCTGATGTTGACTACGCAGAATCCACGGCTTTTACAACTTATGGTGCTACTGGTGTTAAAGTTTGGATTTTTAAAGGTGAGATTATGGAGCATGATCCTATGGCTCAAGATAAGAGAATGGCTGGATCACCTAAAACTTCAAATAATAAATCTATAGACCAAGGGTAAACATCATGTTGCAACCAAAAAGAACTAAGTTTAGAAAAGCTCACAAGGGTAGAATACATGGTTTAGCTAAGGGTGGTACTAAACTTAACTTTGGATCTTTCGGTCTTAAGGCTATTGAGCCTGAGCGAGTAACTGCAAGACAAATTGAAGCGGCTAGAAGGGCAATTACTAGGCATTTAAGAAGAGCAGGAAGGGTCTGGATTAGAATATTTCCTGATGTACCAGTTTCTAGTAAACCCGCTGAGGTAAGAATGGGAAAAGGTAAGGGATCACCTGAATTCTGGGTATGTAGAGTGAAGCCAGGTAGAATAATGTTCGAGTTGGATGGTGTATCTGAAATAGCAGCAAATGAGGCGTTAAGCCTTGCTGCTGCAAAACTGCCAATGCACACAAAAGTTGTTAAAAGATTAGGTGAATAGTTTAAAAAGAGGTTCCAATGGCAAAACATAAAGCCAAAGATTTGAAAGTAAAAACTAGTGATGAATTAAAGCAACAATTAACCTTGCTTAGAAAAGAGCAATTTAATCTTCGCTTTCAAGTTACTAATGGTCAAAACGAAAATCCAGCAAGGTTTAAGCATATAAGAAGAGAGATAGCTTGTATTAAAACAATCTTGAATAACATTGTTCCAACTAAAATTTAAGGATAGCTAAAATGCCAAAAAGAATTTTAACAGGTAAGGTTACTAGTAGTAAGGCTGATAAAACCATTACCGTTGTTGTTGAAAGAAAAATTATGCATCCTATGTATAAGAAATTTGTTACTAAATCAAAAAAGTTTGCTGCTCATGATAGCGAAAATAAATTTAAAGTTGGTGATGTTGTGAATATACAAGAATGTGTGCCTATTTCTAAAAACAAACGTTTTGAAGTTATATATTAAACTTATTATTTGTTGGAGACGCGATATGATACAGATGCAGAGTAATTTAGAAGTTGCAGACAATTCTGGTGCTAGAAGAGTTCAATGTATTAAAGTTCTTGGTGGTTCAGGCAGAAAAACTGCTGGTGTTGGAGATGTTATTGTTGTTTCTATAAAAGAAGCAATACCAAGAGGACGTGTTAAAAAAGGTGATGTTCATAGGGCTGTAATTGTACGAACAGCAAAAGAAGTTAGAAGAAATGATGGAAGTTGTATCAGATTCGATAAAAATGCTGCCGTTTTAGTAAATAAAAGCAACGAGCCAATTGGGACCAGAATATTTGGCCCAGTTACAAGAGAGTTACGTGGAAAACAATTTATGAAAATAGTATCTTTGGCGCCGGAGGTTTTGTAATGAAAAAAAAATTTAAAGTAAAAAAAGGCGATACTGTGGTTGTTATTGCGGGAAAAGATAAAGGTAAATCTGGAAATATTACTTCAATGATAACAGACAAAGACAGAGTTGTTGTAAGTGGTATTAACATTGTTAAACGTCATAGAAAAGCAACACAAGAGAACCCTGGTAAAATAGAAGAGATAGAAGCATCGATTCATATTTCGAATGTATCTCACATTGATCCAGATACTGGAAAACCAACAAGGGTAAAATACGATTTCAAGGATGGTATAAAGAAAAGAGTGTCTGTAATTTCAGGCTCTTTATTAGATAAGTGATTTGGAGAAAGTNCGTACTNAAAGTACGGTTACAAGAGAAATATAAAAATGAAATAATTAAAGTTCTTAAAGACAAATTTAATTACAAAAACGACATGCAAATCCCTAGGCTTGAAAAAATTGTTATCAATATGGGTGTAGGAGAAGCAGTTAAAGATAGTAAAAAAATTGAATCAGCTGCAAGTGAAATAGCAGCAATTACAGGACAAAAACCTATTATAACAAAGTCAAAAAAAGCCAACGCTAGCTTTAAGTTAAGAGAAGGTATGCCTATTGGGGTAAAAGTTACACTTAGGAAGAACAAGATGTATGAGTTTGTCGATAGATTTATAAATATTGCTCTTCCGAGAGTTAGAGATTTTAGAGGTATAAACCCAAAAAGTTTTGATGGTAACGGAAATTATGCACTAGGATTAAAAGAGCAGTTTGTGTTTCCTGAAATTGAATATGACAATGTGGATTCAGCTAGAGGTATGGATATAATTTTCGTTACTTCAGCAAAAACTGACGATGAAGCTAAGGAGCTTCTAAAAGGTTTTGATTTCCCATTTACTGCAGCATAGGTTTTATTAGGAGATTATAATGGCTAAGAAAAGTGCTATCGAAAAAAACTTAAATAAAGAAAAACAAGTTAAAAAAAATAAATCTCGAAGAGATAGATTGGTGGCTATTTGTAAAAATAGATCTACTTCCATGGAGGATCGTTTTGAGGCTCAATTAAAGTTGTCAGAAATGCCAAGAAATGGTGCAAAAACAAGACTAAGAAATAGATGTTTAATTACAGGTAGGCCTCGCGGGTATTATAGAAAAGTAAAAATGTCACGAATTGCTCTTCGTGAATTAGCTTTATCTGGACAGATTCCAGGTATGGTAAAATCAAGCTGGTAGAAAGGTAATAAATTATGTCAATGAGTGATACACTTGGAGATATGTTAACTCGAATTAGGAATGGACAAACTGCGAATAAGTCTGTGGTTGATGCTCCTGCTTCTAGATTTAGAGCTAATGTGTTGGACGTTTTAAAAAGAGAAGGTTACATACGTAACTTTTCACAGGTTGAAAAACGCCCAGGTATAAACGAGTTTAAAATTGAACTAAAGTATTATGATGGTAAACCTGTAATTAGTGAAATTAAAAGGGTATCAACACCCGGGAGAAGAGTTTATTCTGCCATCGATGACTTGCCGAAAACGTATAATGGATTGGGTATATCAATATTATCAACTCCAAGAGGTGTAATGAGTGATAACGAAGCTAGAGCTGCTCATGTTGGTGGTGAAGTTCTATGTCAAGTATTTTAGGAGTAAAAAAATATGTCTAGAGTAGGTCAGGCAATAATTAATATACCCGAGGGTGTTGAAGTTAAAAAAAATGAAAACGTTTTTTGGGTAAAAGGATCTAAAGGTGAGTTAAATACTCCTATAACTAACACAGTAAATGTTATTATAGAAGACAAGACGATAACAGTGGAGCCTAATGATAAAACATCAAAAGGTAAGGCCTTGTGGGGTACTACAAGAGCATTAATTAATAGCGCTGTTCAAGGTGTTAGTGTTGGTTTCGTTAAAGAAATGGAAATAGTTGGCGTTGGTTACAGAGGCGCTCTTCAAGGCAACAAATTAACTCTGAGTCTTGGTTTAAGTCATCCAGTAGAGATTGAAGTTCCAGAAGGTCTTTCAATTAAGATGGATGGAAACACAAAATTTTCAATTTCAGGTGCTGATAAGCAAAAACTTGGTCAATTTGCTGCAGTAGTAAGATCAAAGAGACCTCCTGAGCCATTTAAAGGTAAAGGAATAAGATATTCTGATGAGTATATTTTACGCAAAGAAGGTAAGAAAAAATAGAGGAAAAAATGGGTAATTTCACGTCTTTATACGAAAGAAGAAAACAAAGGAATAGAACTTCCTTAAAAAAGAAGTCTAAAGGTATGCTAAGGTTAACTGTGTTTAGATCAAGCAAGCATATTTATGGCCAAATAATTGATGATGATAAAGGCACAACTATGGCTTCAGCATCAAGTCTAGACCTAACAATTAAAGGCAAATACAAAAATTGTGGTTCTAAGGAAGTTGCTACTTTGGTTGGAACGTTGATAGCAGAAAA
>JGI20159J14440_10002535_pt1 | contig 12304 bp, 14 predicted proteins | sample COG_09_FD_14440 | JGI IMG/M metagenome (IMG submission 14440) | reverse complement strand
GTATATGAGAATCAAGTATATGAGAATCAAGCATAATAGTCTACATTAAAATTTGGTTTATCTTTTGAATTTTTGGTTTCATATAACATATAAAGTGATAAAGTGGATATGATAGTCATTGTAATAAAAGGAACTAAAACAATAAACCAAGATATTACAGTTAATCCTCTTTTACATAACAAATTTAATAAGAACGAATAACCTATCATCATAATAAATTTTATAAACGCAATATTATATAAACCTTTAAATATATCAATAATAATATGTGTTAAAGAAAATATTATATTTAAAATAGTTGGTGAGCAAAATGTTTGAAGTATCATATTATTATTATTATGCTTAACTTTATTCTTTATTATATAAATTTAATAATATTATATTTTATTTATAAGGGGTTTTTAAAATAGTATGAATATTAATACCAATTGCAAATCCTATACCATTAATCACTACATCTGTTATTTTATTTAACCATAGTTCTTTTGCAATCCCAAACGGCAATACCAATTCTAAAAGTTCCCATAATATTGATAATATAATAAATAACTTCCAACTCTTAAAAACAAATACACCTAAAATAAACCATACAATTAGATGACCAAGTGACCATATATTTATTATATCATTTTTCATTCAGTATTATATTTAATTTATATAATAATTTTTCTAAATAAAATATTTATTTTTGATATATTTATTTTTGGAAATATGGTTTTCCATTTTTAAAATATCCAATTTCATCACCAATATCTTCATTTGCGTCTATCTTATAAATAGTTCCATCTTTTTCATTATTTGTATAAAATTTTCCTTTATTTTTTAATTCAATCATAAATACTTCTTCCTCTTCTTCCTCTTCTTCAACTTCTTCAACTTCTTCAACTTCTTCATCTTCTTCTTCCTCATTTGAATATGTATTAATATTAGCACTACGTTCATGTAATGGTTTATTATTTACCTCTACTTCTTCTTCTTCTTCCTCCTCTTCCTCTACTTCTTCTACTTCCTCCTCTTCCTCCTCTTCCTCCTCTTCCTCTACTTCTTCTACTTCTTCTACTTCCTCCTCTTCCTCCTCTTCCTCTACTTCCTCTACTTCTTCTACTTCCTCCTCTTGCTCTTCTTCTTCCTCTACTTCTTCTACTTCTTCCTCTTCCTCTACTTCTTCTACTTCTTCTACTTCTTCTACTTCTTCTACTTCTTCCTCTTGCTCTTCTTCTTCCTCTTCCTCCTCTTGCTCCTCTTGATCTTCTTCTTCCTCTTCCTCCTCTTGCTCTTCTTCTTCCTCCTCTTCCTCTTCTTCCTCATCTTCCTCATCTTGCTCTTCTTCCTCCTCTTCCTCTTCCTCCTCTTCTTCCTCTTCCTCCTCTTGCTCTTCTTCCTCTACTTCTTCTTCCTCCTCACTTGAATCATTATTTTGATTCATTTGTATATTTGTAGTCTCATCTGTATAGTCAATCTCATTTTTGTTATAGATTTGTTTTATTTTATAGGTAACCTCATTTTGAGATACAACTACATGCGATATATCATCTATATTAGAATCCGAAATATGTAATTTAATACCTTCATTATAAACATTATTTTCTTGTTCGTTATTTAATTGATTTAATTTATTTTTTAATTCATTATTTTCATCTAAAATATTTTTAAATTCGGGCATTTCTTTCAATAATGTTGAAATAATATCATATTTTTTATTCGCTTCATTAATGTGTCCAATTAATGGTAATAAATTATTATAAATAGAAGATTTAATATCAGCAGTTATAGTAGTAACATAATCATCAATAATAGTGGTTGGAATGTTATTGTCTACAGTTGAATTATTATTATTATTATTATTATTATTATTATTCATTCTAATTTATATAATTCCGTATTGGTATGTACAACAATCAATATTTCAGGTTATATATAATTGTATGTTCCATTTAATATAGTTTAAAAAATACTTTATTGTATATTATAATTTAATAAAACAAAAAATTGAATTATAAAAAATAGTATATTATAATTCAAAACCTCAACAACAGAAAATGTATACGAAAGCACAATTAATCAAAATGAACAATATTGGCCCTAATTGGATCAAGAATATCGGAGATGAGGGACCCTACAATATTTACCCCACATGGGATGCGAGCCTTTCCGCTGGTCGCCTTTATATCGCTTTACCCACTACACTACAAATCACAAAAAGCGTGAAAACCAAATATAATATCATGTAAAAAAATATAATATCATGTAAAAAAATATAATTTATAAATTATATTTTTATATTGGCATTTTTATGTGGTCATTTTCATGTTGTCATTTTCATGTTGAAATTTTCATAAATAATATCTGATTTTGTTTGTTTTCTTGATTTTTTTAAATTAAATTTATTTGAATAAATAACAGATTTTGAACTATAAGATAATTCATCATTATCTTCGTGAATTTCGGGCAATACATGTGTTAAGGGTTTTTCAATTATAATTAATAATCTTTCATTTTTTAAAAGTAGTCTATATTCTTGAATTGTTAAATTGCCATAATATTTATTTAATGTGTAATAAGGATCAGGGGCTGGTTTGATATTTTTTTTATAATTATATATTTGACAATAAATATAATTTAAAAGATGATATCGTTCAAATCTTGTTGATGTATCAATCGATTCTTTAAATAAATATGANGTTGCACATTCGGGGCTACANAAACAACCATAACAATAGTATTTTCCATTTAATTCATATTTTGGAATATAAATTGGAGGATTATCAAAATTATGAGTGCACCAAAAACAATCAGATTTTTTGTCAATCAACGTATTATTGTGTAAATTAATAATTAAGCTATTAATCTTTTCCCATAAAATTTTGGAGTTTTCTTTATCGGTTGATGGGTTCATATGAACGTTCGTATTAACATTCGTAATAATTGCATTATCATTCGCATTCGCATTCGCATTATCATTCGCATTCGCATTCGCATTAGCATTAGCATTCGCATTCACATTAGCATTAGCATTAGCATTAGCATTCGCATTCGCATTCGCATTCGCATTCGCATTCGCATTAGCATTAGCATTAGCATTAGCATTAGCAATTGAACACTCATTAGCAATTGAATTATCAATCGTATTGGTGCTGCCATTAAAAAATATATGATTATTATTATTAATTTCGGAACTATGATTATTATTATTTACTGTTTCGTAAATTGAATATTTGTCGTCATTTTGGTAATTTTCTATAGTATGGATTGTCGGTTGGTATGAAATTGCATTATTTAATATCGAACTATTATTAGATTTTTTTAAATCACTTTCATTGCATTTTAAATGTAAAATAATATTATGTGAATTTATCGGTTTATTAATAACCGGTTGTTGATCAATAATAATTTTACCACCTTTTGGTTTACGGCCTCTTTTTTTATATATTTTTGGTTCTACTGTAATATTTGCATCGTCTTCTTCTTTTGTTGGTGACTCTACTATAGTAGATGCATCGGTAGATGTAGATGTAGATGTATCTTTCTCTTTCTCTTCATTTAGTTTTTTCTCTTCATTTAGTTTTTTCTCTTCCATACAACTTTTCTTTGTTCGTCTTTTTCTTTTTATAATTGGTGGTGGCGATGATGGTTGTATTTCATCAGTGGTTGATGCTATTGTTGTGGGTGCTAATGTTGTTGATTGTGCTGGAGATTCGGCAATTAACATATTTTTATTCATGTTTGTTATTATATTAATTATCTTTTTAAAATTTAAATGGTTTTAAAAATAGATTTAACATAATTTGTTTTACACTTTATCCCTTTACCCCTTTATCCCTTTATCCCTTTATTACTCCCACTAAAACTAAAAGTAAATAATTAACCTAATTAAATTTATCAAGTTTAATATAACATCCTCTACAAACTGGAATATAACAATCCGATCCAATTATTTTTTGCGCAGTTTCATCTGTTTTTCTATAAGTAAAAATTGCTTTTTTATTTTTACAATTACTACAATAAGAGTATAATTTTATATGGTTATCGCAAAATGGTATTAATGTTTCCAGCCAATCTCCAAAACGATTTCTTTGAAAATCACCATCTAATCCACAAACGTAAACATGTTTATTATATTTATCCACTGCTGTTTTAATCCATTCAAAGGATTCTTTTGTAAAAAACTGTATTTCGTTTATAAGAATAACTTGATATTTATTAAACTCACTAAAAGTAATTTGTTTATTTAAATCATCCATATTATTTTGTTTATTAGTCTCTTCATCATTATTAGTTAAATTTATTATACTACTTAACGAGTCAACCATAATACAAGGTATCATCGTTCGATCATGTGTTGATAATTTTGTAGTTGAATAACGCATACTATCATCCGCATGATTAATTACCAGCACATCCATTCCACAAATTGTAAATTGTTTATGTAAATTTAATAATTTAGATGTTTTACCTGAAAACATCGGTCCAGAAATTAATTCTAAATACCCCGAATCATTATTGTTTTTATCATTCATTTTTATTATTTCCATTTATGTTAAAGTATAATTTATACTATTAATATATAATTTATATTCAATTTTTACTTTATTAATTAATTTTAAATATATTTTTATATTTAAATTTAAAACGAAATATACATTTTGTATTATTGCCATCAATGAATAAATTATATAATTTAAACTCACCATGGATTGAAAAATATCGTCCAACTCATTTTAATGATATAATAATGGATCCTATAAATAAAAAAATAATTGAAGCAATGTTAAACAAAGACTATTTTCCCAATATACTTTTATATGGCCCACCGGGAACAGGAAAAACAACAACAATTATTAATTTAATACATAATTTTCAAAAAAAACATAATCAATTAAATAAAGGATTAATTATTCATTTAAATGCATCCGATGAACGTGGAATTGATATTATACGTAACCAAATTAATCAATTTGTAAATTCCAACTCATTATTTATTAATGGAATTAAATTTGTTATATTGGATGAAATTGATTATATGACAAAAACCGCCCAATACGCACTTCGTTATTTATTACAATCATTTAATAAAAATGTTCGTTTTTGTTTAATATGTAATTATATAAGTCGGATTGATGAATCATTACAAAATGAAGTCATGCGTATTCGTTTTAATAATTTACCACAAAACGAAATCATACAATTTCTGAATGTAATCAATGAAAAAGAAAAAATCAATTTAACAATGAAAAATTTGGAATCAATACAAGAATTTTATAATTCTGATGTAAGAAGTATGTTAAATTACATACAATCAAATCAATATAATATATCAAATAATAATAATATTATATGCGATAAGACATGGGAGACGTTTACTGCTATAATTATTAATTCAAATAATTCAAATAATTCAAATAACATAATTAAATTTATGGAAAAATTAGAATTGGAATTTAATAATGAAATTAAAATGATTTTAAAAAAATATTTTAACTACGTTATACGTAAACAACCAAAATATATTTCAAAAAAATTGTTTTCATTAATCGAATTTATATTACATGACCCAGATATTAATCCAACTTATATTAAAAAAATTGTAGGATTAACAATTCATGATATTTTTGTTACACCTTTGGACATTTAAAATGCCGACTTGTCGACGTGTTAAATGTCACAAAGGTAACGGTACCCTGGACATTGTAAATATCCAAAGATGTAATAAATAATATGTTTAATAAATAGTAAAATTGAAATATATTATTTTATATTGTTTTATTTATTAAATAGTAATAGTTACTTAAAGAAATATATAGTATTTTGTGTAAAATGAATAATACCAATCATCATCATCGTGATACTGCTGTGTCAAATGAATGGGATGATTTTTGTGATAATGATGATAATGGGGTTAATAATGAATGGGAAAATTTTTGTGATAATAACGAAGATGTATTTCAAAAAGATAATAAAAAAAAGCAAGAAAGACAGTCACAATATAATAATGATGTGAATGATAACAGTATTAGGAGTGATGATGACGGTGATGTATTATCTAAGAACACTGCTCCTCCATGTTCTGACTTATATATTTCAACTACCACAATTATTTCATATTTAAATACAAAGATTGATATATTTAAAGTATTTTGGGAATTGCCAGTTATACCCTATTCGACTCCACAAGAAGGAATTGTTAAAAAAAATATGAAATTTATTTCAAAATCTAAAGAGGAATTAAATGAATTATTGAAAAAAAAAGAATTATATGATTATACTGAAGATACGATATTAAAAAAAAATAATAATTGTGACGATGGAACAAAAAATTCAAATTATAAAGATACCAGAAAAATTAGTATTGGTATATGCAAAAAAGATATTACAAGCTATCGTTGTAAAAAAAAGAGTGCATTTATGAACTGTTTTGTTTTAATTATACGCATTAAACCGAATGATGCGGATAATTATAAAGAAATACATGTAAAAGTATTTAATACTGGAAAATTAGAAATTCCGGGCATTAAATCTTCAAAAAGTCTCATTCAAATATTAACTCTTTTAGTATCATTTTTAAAACCCTACGTTTCCGACGATTTAGATTTTATTGAAGAAAAAAATGAAACAGTTCTTATTAATTCAAACTTTAATTGTGGCTATTTTATGAATAGGGATAAAATGTATGAAAAACTTAAATATAAATATAATATTAATAGTGTATATGATCCATGTTCTTATCCTGGTATTCAAAGCGAGGTCTATTATAATAAGGAATTAAAAATGCAGGATTATATTAAGGACAATAAGAATAATAAGGATAATAAGGACGATAAGAAATTAGCTTATCATAAAATATCATTTATGATATTTCGTACAGGCAGTGTATTAATTGTTGGTAAGTGTTGTGAACAAATATTATATGATTTATATAAATTTATATGCAATATTTTAAAAAATGAATATTTGGAGGTAAAGAGTGGAAATTTAGTTGTTCAAGGTAAAAAAAAAGAAATAAATATTAAACCTCGTAAAATAACTATAAATATTTAATCTATCATCCTATTTATAATCTATAATCCTATCTATAATCTAATCCTATTTATATTTTTTATTTAATTGATTTGGGCATTTTCATAATCAGGAACACTTCCCATTGAGATTAATGCAGGCATTTCATCATCCGTATCATCGTTATGCTCCGAATCTTCTTCTTTATGCTCCGAATCTTCTTTATGCTGCTGCTGCATCATCATTTTAGATAATAACAACGACTGAATAGAATATTGTTTCGTTATTCGCCAACGAATAGAATTCATTGCTTTAATCACCGAAAAATAAGTAGGACCCCAAAAAAGAATACGTTTATTTACAATATCATGCCAAATAAAATCTACACCACATTTATTTGTTGTCATTTTAAAATAATATCCGTCATACCCAATTACTTTTTTTGTTATTTCTTCAGAATGTGGAGCTGAAATATAACTAAAATAAGTTGAAATTTTATGTATATGACGAAATTGTAATGATTGAAACAACCATTGTAAAAATTGATTCCACTCACAAGACCTATTTTCATTATCAGTTAATTGATTTCCAAATAGAATTGATTTAATATGATACATTGCTTCGTCTGAACGCACATTTTTAATATCATAATGTATATAAGGCACATTAAATTTTTGCACAGTTTGGTTCGTTTTATTTGAATTATTCATAGTGATTCGGTTAATAAGTAAATATAATTAATAATATTGTATTCGCGGTATAATAGATTTATATTTTATTTATTGATTAAATATATTATATCTTAATCAATTTTTTATTTTTATATACTTTTATACTTTTATACTTTTATACTTTTATACTTTTATACTTTTATACTTTTATACTTTTATACTTTTATACTTTTATACTTTTATACTTTTATACAATAAGAAGACACTATTTTAAATATCAAAAAGTAAAATTTTACTTAAATATTCATCGTTTTTAATTTCTGAAATATAATTCCATAATTTTTCACGTTGATTCACCCTATAAATATTATTATATTCATTTTCAAATAAAACAATCAACTGCGCCATTTCATTTTTACGTAATTTATGTATATTTATTTTATAGTAATTCATAATATGTGTTAATTGTTTAACAGTATAATTGGTCATATAGTAATCAAATGAATTATTTAGATTAATACCACATTCGTTATACAATGTAGTAATTTTTTCTTCATTATTTATTGTTGAACAAGAAGAAGAAGAAGAAGAACAAGAACAAGAAGAGTCGTTGTCATTATTGTCATTATTGTCATTATTGTCATTATTGTCATTATTGTCATTAACATAATAAAAAATATTTTCGGATGAGGAGGTCTCTCCCAATGATGATGATGATGATAGTTGTTTATTTGGTATATTATTATTCATTAATTAATTAGGATTAATATAGTTAAGTAAATAGCGTAAGCAAGATTATTATAATTATATAAGAATGATTATTTTATATGATTATAAGTATAACTATTAATAGATTAAAGATTATTATTAATATTATTAATATATTAATATTTAATTGGGTTTTTGTAATATATAAATTGATTGATTTTCATATTGACAATTTAACATACTGATTTCGGCACTAAAAATAAATCCTGAATCTTTGGCCATTCCTAATATTGTATTTTGGGTTTCCATATAAAATTTATGTTCATTTTTACGGACACGGCCATCATTATTAAATTTAAATGTTTCATTTAGAATGGCTAAATCATCTTCAAACTTAAAATCAAAATTAGATTTATATTCAAAATTATTAAATACAACTACACTTGATGTTATTCTCTCTTTAGAATAATTTTGAGGTGATACGATATTAAAAGGGGATCCTGCTGGAATGACTGGGTCAAATTTATTACGATTCACTAAATGAAGTGCTAAAAACCCGCCAGGCTCTAACCAATTCATACAATTGTCAAAAAATTGTTTTTTATTCTTCATATAATAAATTGTAAAATACAAACAAGTAATATGAGAGAATGTATTCGGCTGAAATATAAGCATTGATGAAACGTCACCTTGGATATAGTTCATATCCGGATAATTTTCTTTTGCCTTGGCCACCATCGATTGCGAGATATCTACACCCATGCATTTATACCCATTGTCGTTCATATTTTTAACATGGTGTCCTGTTCCTGACCCTACATCTAAAATATTACTTGACGAGGATGGTGATGTATTACTAATTATTTCCATAATTTCAAAATTATCTTTATTTTTATTAAATACTAAATCGTCATATATTTGCACATAAAAATCATCATATATATCCGGACCGTATTTCACCATAAATTTTTTACCATCTTTATAGTCTTCATTATTGGGTTCAAAACCTTCGTATATTTTTAGGTTACTTGCGGGGCTATAAATTGAAATAATTATATTTGAAACAATTATTATTGTTAATATGTAAAATAATTTTTCAACAAATGGGGTTTTACAAAAAGAATTATATATTTTTTGTAAATTTAGCATAATATGTATATATTATTTATATTTATTATTTTATACATATATTTTTTTTAATACATATATTTTTTTTAATACATATATTTTTTTTAATACATATATTTTTTTTAATACATATATTTTTTTTAATACATATATTTTTGGTTGATTGTTCTAAAAATAATATATGTATTATTATTTTTTTTTTTGTAGAAAAAATAATATATGAATGAATGATTCCGAAATTAACATAAACGATGAAAGATTATTTAATGATTTTAAAAATGAAACATTCTCTAAATTTCAAAAAAGTCAAGTAAAAAATGAATTAATTAATTGTTTAATTGCAAGTAAAATAGAATCGGCTTGTTATTGGTCAATTGAATTAATTTGTGCAGGACATTACATCGAACTATGGGAATCTATTTTACTTTTTATTGGAAAATATATTCATTTAGGTAATCCTAAATTACCCATATACGTCGCATTAAGATTTAATAATTTTAAGGATATATTAACCAACGGGTATCTTGATGATGAACTGCAATTACGAAATAATATAAAAATACGTCAATTATTTGCAGAAATAATATGTGTGTTATGTCTCTCACGAAAAAAACATAGTTTAGAAATGATTAAAATTAAAAAAGATGACGAATTTAACATCACGTCAATGTCGTCAAAATTAAATGCTCCGTCCATCAAATACGCAAATGGTGTTTTTAAATCCGATGACCCAAAAGAATTATTTATAGCAATTAATGAATTTGCTTACCATGTTTCAAGTGAATCAAAAAATGTTATTTCGGCTTGTTATTGGTTAGAATGGATATTAGAATATGAAGTAATATGTAAATTAAAAAAGGAAAAATGTGTTGGTGAAAATAGAGGAGAGATTGCACCAACGATTCCTGATAAATTTAAGAATGATATTATATGGATTGTATGGGATGTATTATTACACGAATGTAACAATATAAATCAAAATCAAAATAAAAATAAAACCATAATTACGAAAATTATTACATCTTTAATTGAATTGTTTAGTATAAAATATACTGCTGGGGCGAAACGAAAAAGAAAATATATTATTTATTTTGCAATTTCATTATTAACTGACCCAATTGATTTTACAATTGATATTATGAATAATAAACCCAAAATAGAAGGGATTATAAAAAAAATTAATGTTATTTATAAAGAAATTAAAAAAAATGAAATTGTCCCCCAAGATGATGATAGTTATTTATTCGATGGTTTAAATCCACCACCACCACCTAAAACATCATTAGATAAAACGATTAAACAATTAGACAAAATGAATGAAATTCTTAATCAAACCTGTATTACTTAATAATTACTTTATAAGAATATCAAATTAAATTAATTATAAAAAAAGAAAAAAGGAAAAAAGAAAAAAAAAGAACCTTACCGAATTCTTTTATTTTTTTTTTGTTTTGGGACACGCCTTTATTTTTAAAAATGTTATACAAACACCACTTTACACTTTACACTTTACAAACCCTTTTTTTTTTAATCATGGGTTACAACCGCAGTCTTTACCATAGCATTGATTTTTTCGTCCACCCCTTTTCTATCTTCTTCTGCCATTTCTTCATCATCAGAAATGTCAGAAATGTCCGAAATGTCTATTCGATAATGATAAGGAACACGTGGAGGTGGTGGTGGTGGTGTAGAATAGACTTTATGAATGCGCCAACGAATCGCATTCATTGCTTTCACAACATTAAAAGTCGATGCCCCCCAGAACAAGAATTTGTTGGTAAGACGGTTATGCCAAATGAAACCAACTTCGCTAAGAGTTGTTGTCATTTTGAAATAATACCCATCTTTACCAATAACACGCCGTGTGATATCACTGTGCGGTGGTGCTGGAATATATCCAAAAACCCACGTTTTAATGCTTGGATTTTTTGCTACAAGTTCCAAAAACGCATTTGCCTGAGATTTTGCTTCATCGGTCGGAAAACATTCAACGGCCTTTAACCGTTGAAAATTGCCCGCCATATCCGATGAAGGAATATAATCTAATGGATAACGCATCGGCGGAACCATAATTCGTTGTTGTTGTTGTTGTTGTTCAGTATTCATTTTGCTTAAGTTAGTTTGAGTTGCCTTAAGTTAGTTTGAGTTGCCTTAAGTTGGTTTGGGTTGCCTATAGTCATAACAAAAAAAGCATTTCAATTTTTGCGATTTCATTTATTTTTAATTTAGATTATAAATTATGCGAGTCTATAAACAGTGCATGCTCCGGTACTACTATTTGTTAATCTAACTAAGAATAGTGCAGATAAAGCTGGAGTATTATTTCTCACAATAGTATTACCAATAAAAGTATGGTCACTCCCAGTTAGAGTACAATTGTTACTAAGACTTGTTTCTGCATTTAATATAGTAAATGTAAATGAATCACCTACTGCTGCACTACTACCACCAAATAATGCAAGCATTGCAGCATCATCAGGCATTATATAATCAATATCACTTGTTGGTGTGACAATTATAAATCCAGATGCAAGTTGTGCAGCTGTAAATTGAGCTGTAGCTCCAACATTTGGTGTATGAGCTGGTTGTGATTTTATCATAATATTATTTACACCTGTTCTAATTTTTGAAGTTAAAACACCTGCAGAACCAGTGGTATTACCTAAAGTTATAACACCACTCGCAGTTACATCACCACAATGAACAGTCGCACCTTTATCTTGAGCCATAAATACATCTGTAACCGACGCATTACCTAATACAACCTGATTATCTGCTTGACAAGTTGCTCCAGCACCAATAGC
>JGI20159J14440_10002519_pt1 | contig 12347 bp, 14 predicted proteins | sample COG_09_FD_14440 | JGI IMG/M metagenome (IMG submission 14440) | reverse complement strand
TGCGGTGGCCAAAGTACTTCGAGGTCCGGAGGATCCAGCAACGGCCTGTTCAATCGCGAGAACAGGAGATAATCCTTCTACAAAATCAACTTCTGGACGACGAACTTTTTCTAATGCCTGACGAGCTTTGGTCGATAAACTTTCCACATACTTCCTATGCCCTTCGGCAGCTAAGACATCAAAGACTAGAGTAGACTTACCCGAACCACTNACTCCAGTAACTCCGATTAATTGGCCGCGAGGAAAAAGAGCTGTAATATTTTGTAAGTTATTTTCACGAGCACCTTTTACATGAATATACCCACTATTTTGATTCAAATCATTTTGTTCTCTTACCATTTGCATGTAGGATGTTCGGAGTTGAATAAAATGCAAAGCAAACAACGATGAGCGAAATCACTTTCAAAATAATAAATATTAGATTACAGATAATTGCATGAGTTTACCAATTCTATATACTAAAAACGGATGTCCATGGTGCATTGACGCCTTGGAATATTTTAATAAAGCCAATTTAAAGCTCAATGTAATTGATGTTCTGCGGGAGCCATCAAAAATAAATGAACTTCTTGCGTGTAGTGGACAAACTAAGACTCCCACCTTAAAGAATGGAGATTTCGTTGTCGCCGATTTTGATATCGATGAATTCAAGCAGGCAATGCTTGAGAATCCAACTCAGGCAAAAGAGTTGGGGTTTTGATATTGTAAGGAAGTATTTTTAAGGGTAAGCAAAACTCGCTTACTTGTCGAGTGCCTGTATCCTGCGATTCAATTCTTGCATTTTAATATCGAGTTGCTGCATAGACTCATCAACATTACCGCCAATGGAAACACGACCGGAAGGTGCATCTAAGTCCAAGATATTGGTAACCCCATTAGATGTATCATAAACCTTTGCTGAATCAGTTACGAAAGGTGTAATATTTCCTGAAGTAGTAATCTTAGTAGCCTCACGACCATTTCGGTCCACCGTATAAGTTTGGGGGGATTTCTCTAAGATTAGTGTATCCGTATCATCGGTATTAAATCGTTTAACCTGTCGATAATTTGTATGCTTTGCTCTTCGTCCAACTACCTGTGTTTTTGCTGTGCGAAATAATAAAAAGTTGTGTTCTACTGTATGGAAATGAGGATCAACAATAAAATGATCAGGTTGACCATCCAAAGCTTTATACACAGCTGATTGCATAGATTGCTTGACCACTCCTCCTCCAATTGCATCAACCACACCAGCTAATTGATGCTCCTGTGCATGAGCACGGAAAGAAGCACGTCCTGGATCTCCCCAGCGAATGAAGCCAAGAAGTTCAGCTCGTGTGCCTTCCCCTCTTACTTCGTCACCAATTTCGATATCGGATGTAATTTCCGGATAAGGTGTCAAAGGACCAGTTTTATTTGCAGTCCTTGTACAACCACTAAATATTAAAATTAAAGAAGAAAGGGAGATAAGAATTGATTGTTTAATTTTCATTTGAGTTCTTACAATTTAAATTAGAAATTTCCTTTAGTGGAAAGATAGAATTCCATGCCCTCTTCAATAACTGAATGCCCACCTACTCCAGCAATTCCAAGGCTGAAGTTCCAAGGAGAGTTAGGCATGAGAATGAATTCCGCTCCATAATCCCACCAACGGTGATCGGTAAGTGCTAAATTCATATCACCCATTGCATAATTGTAGCGAATGAAGGGGAGCATGGTAAAGTTTTGATGGAGTTGGTAGTGAAGGGCTAGAGTTCCCTTGGCGAGCCAGAATGATTCATCGTTAGCTTCATTACTGGGGAAATAACGCCCAATAGAGAGGCGACCCGACCAATTCATTCCGTATGCAGGACTGGATTCTGCCATTGTTTCGAAAGATACACTAGTCATGGATTCATCAAAAATTGGAAAATCACTTGATGAATTGTTGTGGGCTAAGTTTACCCCCCAGGCGATATACTCGTTTATTCGATAGTTGGGGAAAAGTTCGATCCCGGCTAGGAAACCAGTGTCCGCAACATTACCCATTTTAAAACGAGAAGACGAAATCGGAATCCGTACATCTAGATTTGGGTTATCACCTAGGCTGAATCCTAAAGTAATACCGTAAATAGTGTTTTCAATAGAATGTTGTGAGTCATCTGGATTGAAACCAGGTGTAGGAGTGGAAGGTTCTTTGTAAAAGCCCAAATTAAATTCCTGATTCGCAAAATGAAAATCTAGGTAAAACGATTTGAAAAAGTTATTGGTGACTGGGATATTGGAAGGTCTCCTCAAATCACGCATCTCATCTGCCAAACTGGTAAAGCCCAAGTAATAGCCAGTTGTGAGGCCCTTCCTCCAGCCAGCGTGAAAATCTTCAGGTTTGGAGTTGGCGGCATATGCTTGAGTCGCTGCTTGCTCTCGATCTGCAAAAGATACAATGGGAGCAATAAAAGCGAGGAGTACCGAAAGTCGAAAGAAACAAGTAATAAAATTCATAATGGTTTAATTTGAATGATTTATCGAAGAATTTACAAATGATAAATATTCGTCAACAAAGAAATTAGTTAAGATTATAAACACAAGTTTACACAAGGTTGTTACAGAACTCTTTAATTCGACTTAAGCCCTTATCAATTATTTCATCAGATGTTGCATAACTCAGGCGAATGTAGCCCTCTGCACCAAATGCATGGCCGGAAACCACCGCTACTTTTTGTTCCTCCAAAAGACGTGCAGAAAATTCTTCTGAGCTTAATCCAAATGAAGAGATGTTGGGAAAAAGATAAAACGCACCCTGCGAACGTTGACAAGTTATTCCATCTGTAGATTCCAAGCCAGAAAGTAACTTGAGTCGACGACGGTTAAAGTGGATAAGCATGTCATCAACCGCACTCATCGACTTCTCCCAGTGTTCCATAGCAGCAAGTGCACCATACTGAGCATATGTGGTGGCGTTGGAAGTAGTCTGACTTTGTAAATCAGCCACCGCTTTACTAATTTCAGGATTCGCAACTAATGTGCCCAAGCGCCACCCAGTCATAGAAAATGTCTTACTGAATCCGGAAACGGTAATGACACGATCTGCCGCCTCCGCACTGAATGAGGCAGGGCTAAAATGCTTGGCACCATCATAGAGCAGATATTCATAAATCTCGTCGGACATAACCAAAAGATCGTGCTTACATGCCAATTCGATAATTTCTTCCATTTCCTCTTTGCTGTAAAGGCAACCAGTTGGATTGGAAGGACTGTTCAAGATGATCATTCTTGATGCGGGCGTAAGCACTTCCTCAATTTGAAAAGGTGAAACCTTGAACCCCTGATCATCTCCTGCAAAAACTACTCTAGGGGTAGCTCCAGCCAGTTTCACCATTTCAGGATAGCTAACCCAATAGGGTGCCGGTATGATAACTTCATCTCCTACCCCACATGTGGCAAGAATGGCAAGATAGCATGAATATTTACCCCCCGGGCTCACAATTATTTGACTTGGGCTGTTGTCAGGCAATACACCTTTCTCCACATACCTTTGGGCCAGGGCATCACGAAGAGCAGGAATTCCAGCCGCTGGTGCGTACTTAGTCTTCCCCTCAGCAAGCGCCTGTGCACAGGCATCTTTAATAAAGGAAGGAGTATCGAAGTCAGGCTCCCCTGCCCCGAATCCACAAACATCCTCTCCCGCCGCTTTAAGTGCTTTTGCCTTTGCATCCACTGCCAAAGTAGGAGAAGGAGAAACATTTTTTGCCCAAGTTGATAAGTATCCGTTTTTCATAAGTTATTTGCCGAGTAGTATTTGATAATTTAAAACGAGCAAGCTCATTAATTTAAATTCTTTAATTTGCCTATTTTGTAGAAACAAATGCTTCATTTGGAACCACGGGTTGGCTTTTCAATCCAGCTGCTGTCAAGAGCGTAGGGTCGAGGTCTAAATTCAAGGCAGCTGCAGTCACTTCAAATCGTGTATTGGAGCGGGTCTGCCTATCCTTATAATCAAGGGATTTGACGATCCAATGATCTGAGACTTTCTTGAGACTATTCAAAATAAAGGTACGTTCTGCTACATTAGATTGACCAAATGTTTCAATTCGCAATGGGGCTTCATAGTTATCATCCAATGCCATTACTACCGTAGTTAAATCTGGTCTGATACTTTCGACCCATTGCGGAGATGTAAACGAATAGAGATGGGAGGGCCTTCCTGCCACTTTTCCAGATTTAACATATTTGGCATTCCAAAATACAAAGGGCATTAACAAGTCAAACGGAGATTGATTCATACCGAAAATGAGTGGATTAAAAAGTTCTTCTTTTTCTAACAATCTAGTTTTTCGGGAGTGAGAGGAATAGACCCATACCCGTGGAGTCAGCCCATTTTGCAAAAGGAAATTCCTGGAATGTGGTTCCGTTTCTGTTGAATCTAGATCGATTCGCGATAATCCATGCCCTAATGCAAAGCCATACAGAGTACCAGTACGGGAAAATTCATCTCCTCTTCTAGGCATGTGCCTAAGGCGGAAACGAAAGGCATAAGCTTGATGAAAATTTGTATTATTTAAATCCCGGCCAATAAAGGAACGATAACTGCCCAGGCGAATCGCCGCTTCATTTTCAGTCAGTATTTTGGCAAAACCACGTGCCGGGAAAGATTTTTTTCCACTCAATGAACTGAGTGAAATAAAACTTGCTAGGATGCAGAAAAAAAAGAAACGCGCAAAAAAGGGAAAAAACTCCCTACTGGCTGGTATTTGCTTCTGACACTGAATCACTGACAACGGATGTCTCCTTAACAGCGGGAACAACTGGCTCATCAACAACAACCGATGGTTCGGGAGGTTTTGCCTCTGCCGGAGTATTCTCAGAAACTGGAGGGATGAGATTCGGCTGTAGAACAGGGGTGCCTGTGCCTAACCTTTTGAGTTCATCAGATTCACCAGCCTCGCTCTGATAAAATGCGTAAAGTGCAAACGATAAGACAAAAAAGCCTAGGATTCCCCAAACTGTCATTTTAGTTAATTGTGCGGCTGAACCGGCACCTAAAACTTGGTCTGCCGCACCTCCACCAAGGGCAGAACCCATTCCTCCGGAGGTACGCTGTATCATGATGAGAAGCACCACGACGAGACACACTAAAATTAGAAAGGTAGTAAGAAAAACAATCATTTTTAAAACGAAAAAGAAATTTATGACCTTTTAATAACAAAAAGGCAACCTTGTTTACTTAATCGAAACGCCAAGTGATTTCAGTAAATCAATCAAGTCTGTTTCATCCTCAAAAGAAAGGCTTAGTTTTCCTTTCCCTGATGGATCACAGTTGATCGCGACTTTTCTTTTTAATGAGTCTTGGGAAATTTTCGCAAAATTAGAAAATAGTTTTGTAGACTGAATACTTGATTGCCTAGAGATTGGTTGAGGATTTCGAATCTCTGCTACTGCCTTTTCGCATTGGCGAACTGTCCAGCCTTCTGAAGCAACCCGTTTTCCGAGTTGGTTTCTTATTTTTTCATCCTCCACTCCGAGGAGGACTTTTGCATGTCCCATGCTTAATTTTTGGGAGGAAAGTAAGGTCTTTAATTCCTCATCTAACTGTAATAATCGTAGAAAGTTTGTGATATGTGCCCTACTTTTCCCAACCCGTTCCGCAACTTGAGCTTGTGTAAGGTTAAATTCATTTACAAGCGAGTCATAGCCCATTGCCTCCTCAACAGGATTAAGTCCTTCTCGTTGGAGGTTTTCAATCAAAGATAAAGAAGCGGAGGAAATATCGGTTGCCTTGAGAACCCGTACAAGGATTGTACTTCCCCCAAGGATTGATGCGCACGCCATCTTCTTTCTCCGGCTACCAATTCATAGGAATCACCGACTTTTCTTGCCGTTATGGGCTGTAAAAGTCCTTCCGACTCAATGCTGGAAGCCAATTCGCGAATAGCATCGGGATCAATTACTTTCCTAGGCTGATAGGGATTGGGAACAATCGAATCGATCGGTATGGAAAACAAGTTTTCTTCGTCTGAATCATTAGTTGAATCGCTATCTACGATGTCAGAGGAATTTCTGATAGACTCTTTTTGTGTGGAAATGGGTGAAAGTGTTGGGTTAGAAGAAGAAACATCCTCCACTTTTGCTGCAGTTCCTCCTGCAATCAAACTACCTAACCCTCGACCTAACCTTGATGATGCTTTTGCCATAAATTTGACATTATTGGGGTATAAATAGTTCTTTTCCAATAAATACTTTTTTGGGATCTACAATCTGATTTGCATTAATAATCCATTTGGTTTTTGACTTGTATTTTTGGGCGATACTGGAAATTGTTTCTCCCTTTTCCACACTGTGTACAAACCCTGTTTGGGGGTAATCCTGATTAAATGTAGGAACTGGTGCTGGTTTAGCAGGAGAAGATTGAACCTGGTCAAAACCTTTATTCATTTGGGTAATGAGTTCAGTCATTTTCAAATCAATGCTTTTTTGCAAGGTAAGCTGGGATTTTTCGCTTTGAAGTAATTTGAATTCCAGTTGTTTCATACGCTCGCTCATCCTTTGAAGAACCTCGCTCGAAACCCCTGCATTGGAAGATTGTTTTCGAGTGGAATGCTCTAACTGTACTTTCAACTGAGCATTTTCTCTCCTTAGCAATTCCACTTCTGTACGAAGTCCCGCTAGTTCTCTCGTTACTAACTCCATGTCCTGCTTTAAATTCGCTACCCGAACCGTAATATCAGCGAATGAAATACTGGGTGCAAAAAGGAGAACCAAATATAAAATGATTACATGGAAACCCAATCGGGAATATTGAACGAAGAAATTATGAATTTTACCTACCACCAATATCAAAACTAAATATTTCCTAAATTGAAGCAAGAAATCTTTTAGAAAATCAGAAATCCAATTAACTAGTGGGTCAAATCCTTCATCTCAAGGGATTCAAGAATTTCTCCAAATGGAAAGTTGAAACCGCGAAGAAATTCAGAAACTTTTAACATTTTACCGCCCGGTTTTTGAATTTCCAAAATCCGAAGAACACCGTGCTTTGTACCAATTATAAAATTGCCCTCTTCATCTCTTTTTGTTTCTCCCTCCCGCAGAAAATCAGGATCACTTTTCGGTTCCGCTGATCCAATTCTAAATTTCTGCCCATCATGGAAAAAACTACATCCTGGCCATGCTTGAAATGCACGAATTCGATTTGATAATACTTGGGCCGTAGAGGAAAAATTTAGGTTTCCATCTTCTTTATTGAGTTTCCGGCAATAACTTGATTCCTCTTCCACTTGGGTAAACTCTTCCGCTTTTCCCTGAACAAGGCTGGCAATATTTCTTTTAATTAGCGGGACACACGATTGGGAAAGTTTGAGGCGCAAACTAGGTCCTGTATCTGTGCTCGAGATAGAAATCGATTCAGAATCAACAATCGGACCGGCATCCATACGAGGAATAATGCGCATCAGGGTAACGCCACTTCTATTCTCACCCATGGCAATGGCAGTCTCTATCGGGGAAGCACCACGATATTGGGGTAAAAGTGAGGCGTGTAGATTATAGCACCCTGCCGGGGCGACGTCCAAAAATTGATTTTTTAAAATGTGCCCGTATGCCATCACTAAAATGGAATCAATTCTTTCTTCTTGGAGCCAATTGCATTCCACACCTGTGGGTTTGTCCGGACTTCGACAGGGAACGGAACGAGCTTTCGCCCAACTCTTAATTGGATTCTCTGACATTTTCCTCCCCCTACCCGACCTGCGGTCAGGCTGAGTAAGCACAGCACTTAAGCGAACGAAATCACATTCGTTATGCAAATATTCTAAAAATGGTAAAGCAATCTCATCTGATCCAAAGAATGCAACCCTGTAAATTTGATTAGACATTTAAGACAACAGGAAAAGGTAAAACAATCTATCGGACAACGAAAATGGCACAAAAAAAGCCGTCGAGACGGCTTTTTTGGAGAATATTTTTAAAGGTTAGACTTTCTCTTCCTGATACCTTTGTTCTTTACCGGCTAAAGAAAATTTAAGGGGACATCCAGAAAGTCCAAATTTCTGCTGAATACCTTTTTCCAAATACCGACGATATTGATCGTTTAATCGTTCCTCACGATTGCAAAAAAGTTTGACTCGAAATGGACGATTCTCAACTTGAACCGCATAAAAGACTTTAAAGCGTTTTCCCTTAATTTTAGCAGGAGGTCGATGCTCCCACATTTCACCAATTACTTTATTCAATGCAGAAGTTGAAAGCGTTTTATCCATCCGTGCATCTAGGTCGCGGGCGACTTGTAAAAAGTCTTTAATCGAGTATCCGGTGAGTGCGGAAACAAAAGAAATTGGAGAATCGGGAAGAAAGAATAGTTCCTTACGAATTGATTTTAAATAACTCTTTCTAAAATCCTTTTCATCCTCATAACCAGGAAGTGGGTCCTTTCGAAACCCGTCTAATGCCAAGTCCCATTTATTTACTAGGATTGAAAGTGCTTTTCCCTCTTTTAATACATGGTCTGCCATGATTTTATCCTGCTTGGTCACGCCTTCTCTCGCATCCAGGACAAGGAAAACTACATCTACAGATTCAATCGCCTTTTTAGTCCGTACCGAAGAAAAGAAATCAAGTGAACTATCAATTCTTTTGTGCCGTTTTAAACCGGCAGTGTCGTATAATCTAAACTTCCAATCCTCTTCTGAATTTTCGCTTTTGAAGTCCAAGTCTAACTCAACAGTTTCTCGAGTAGTTCCCGGTACATCACTCACAATTAAGCGATCCATTTCAAGCAATCGATTGCACAGCGATGATTTCCCTACATTGGGTCGGCCGATAAAAGCAATACGAGTCCTATCATTATCCCCCTCAATCGGTAGAATATTGCTAATTGGAATCTTCGATTGAATCGTGGTAATCAACTCTTCAAATCCACCACCATGTTCCGCAGACACTCCCACCACCGTTTTAAAACCAAGACGATCAAATTCAGAAATCGAATAATTTTTTTCAGGTTCGTCTAATTTATTAACCACTAAAATCGGCTCTTTGCCCATTTTCCTGAATTTTCGGGCTAAAGTCTCATCGAGGGGAATTAAACCTTCCCTGCCATCCACTACAAATAATAATAAATCTGATGCATGAATTGCGAAATCAGCTTGGTATTCAGTCGCATCCTGAATTTCCACAGAAGTCATTTCTGGTTGCATTCCAATCCCACCGGTGTCCATTAATGTGTAGCCTTCCGGGCTATCCGCTACCACAACATCCCGAGTTACTCCCGGGCGATCGTGTACGATGGAGATGCGTCGACCTGCCAGTCGATTAAATAAACGGCTTTTACCCACATTAGGGCGACCAACAATTGCAACACTTTGTGTAAGGCTCATAATGAGAGCATTTTAAAAAATAAATGGAAGAGGATTAAATCGCTGCAGAGTGGGCGTTTTCAGAATCAAGGCAATCAACAAATGATTCCATCCGATTTGTCGCCTCCACTAATTTCTCGTAAGAAGTGGAAAAACTTGCCCTTACATGATTGACCCCATGATCCCCAAAGGCAGTACCGGGAACCACTGCCACTTCTTGTTCTCGAAGTAAACGATGGCAAAACTCAGTTTCATTTAGGCCAGTGATCGATATATCGGGAAAGGCATAAAATGAACCCCTTGGCAGATGACAACTTAATCCGATTTCATTAAATCGACGAATTACAAAATCTCGTCTTTTATGATATTGGTCACGCATTCTCATCACATCTTCCGAACCATTCACCAGGGCTTCAATCGCTGCTTCCTGACTTAAAATTGGAGCACACATCATACAATACTGATGGATTTTCATCATCGCATCAATGAGCCAATCTGGACCGCAACCAAAACCAACCCGAAATCCAGTCATAGCAAAACCCTTCGAGAACCCATGCAACAAGAGGGTTCGTTCTTTCATTCCGGGGAGTGATGCAATGCTTACATGTTCGCCCTCGTAAGTTAATTCCGCATAGATTTCATCGCTGATCACGATTAAGTCTTTGTCTTTGGCAAATTTTGCTAAGCGTTCCAACTTTTCCCGATCCGCAGTACCACCAGTTGGGTTGGTAGGAAAATTAAGCATCAAAATTTTACATCCTGGTTGCCACGCTTTTTCGAAGGCTTCAGGATCGAGAGAGAACTCTTGCCCGGGAGTTGTTGCAACGGGGATCGCCTCGCCAAATGCAAGGGTAACACTTGGTGCATAGGAGACATAACATGGCTCGTGGTACAAAACTTTGTCGCCTGGATTGAGAATCGAACGCAGGGCAATATCGATAGCCTCGGAAACACCAACGGTTACTAAAATTTCCGAAACCGGATCATATTCAGGACCGAAAAAGGAGGCACAATACTTAGAAATTTCTTTCCGGAGCGAAAGGAGACCCCGATTATCAGTGTATGATGTTTTTCCCTGCTCAAGAGCAAATATGGATGCCTCTCTAATTTTCCAGGGAGTTACAAAATCGGGTTCTCCAATTCCCAAAGAAATCGCTTGGGGCATTTCTGATACAATCGCAAAGAAATCTCGTATTCCAGAACGAGGTAAGCTTTTAATATGATCAGCAATGAAATTTTCCGGATTCATTCTGTTCTAGGGACTGACTGAAGGTTTTTCTTGATTCTCGGACTCTTCCTCGAAAATGTGACCATGATCCTTGTACGGGCGGAGGAGAAAGTGAGTGGCAGTTGAAAGCACTCCATCAATAGTGGCCAAGCGCTCCGAAATAAAAGAGGCAACGAATCTCAGGTTCTTTCCGGTAACAAATACGAGTAAATCATACCCACCTGACATTAAATAACAGGATTCAACTTCTTCAAACTTTGAAATTCTCATTGCCATTCGATCAAATCCGCCCTCCCGCTCAGGGCTTATTTTAACTTCGATTACAGCACGAACCTGTTCTAAATCGTGATGAGTTGGGTTCAACAAGGGCATCCAACCAAGCAAGGTTTTATTTTTGCGAAGTTCTTCCAATTCACTCTCCACATCCTCTGCAGTGCAACCCAAGATTTTTGCCAAACGCTCGGGTCGAGGATCAGCAGTTTCTTGGAGAATGGATAGTAAATCGCTCATAACACCTTATTTATAGTATTTTTTAGTGCTATCGTAAAGAAGCAAAGCCCTCCAAAATACGGGTTATTGCAAGAGGATAATGAAGTGGGAGAATCATTTGTTAAATTTCAGGCAAAGTTGACTCAACATAGTAAAACACGTGGGAGTCTCAAATCTGTTAACTTATAAATGGCAACTAACAAAGATTTCTACAAGCTATCGGTTGACTGTAATTCTAGAAAAAGATGAAAAATGGCGTTTACTCCAATTGAATGAGTAATCTCACCCCGTTGTACTAATTCTTTTAATTTATTGGTGTGATGTAGCTCGGTGACGAGTTCTTCGTGGAGATCAAAGTTAAGGTCTTTGGTTTTTACAACATCTTCTACAAACACAAAAAAACAACGATTTGAAAGAATTGCTGCATTAGGGCGAGCCGTTCCAATCAGTCGGGGATTTTTACCAATATATCCAGTTTCTTCCTCTAGTTCACGAAGTCCGGCCACAATTGGATCTTCTCCTTTTTCAATAACTCCTCCGGGCGGTTCTAAAGAAAATTCTTCCGTCCCGTACCGAAATTGCCGAACGAGAACTAGCTCTTTTGCAGGTGTCAGTGCAAGCACATTGACCCAGTCATTGGTATCAAGAACAAAAAAATCGCCCTCTACCCCATCCGATCTTCTTTTGAATCGACGTTTCCAAACTTCAAAAATCCTGCAATCTGAATGCAATTCATTTTCTTGGAGATCCCAGCGACTGGGCAATTTAGGACTCATATTTCAACTAACTGTTGCTTTACAAATTCGAGTACATCAGGAAATACTTGCACTTTATTTGCCTTTGCCAGTTCCTCAAGTTCAGAATCCACCACTTTTCCAGTTCGTACAAGGCCCCCCCTCATTCCTGCGTCGAGTCCAGTTTGTGGATCAATCCATTTATCTCCGATCATCCAGCAGTTCGAGGGTTCTAATTTAAATTTCACAATCATTTCTTGTTGGAAAAGAATAGAGGGCTTGCGGTATTGTATTACTTGATCAGGAGATTCGGGAGCAATACAGACATCATCAAAGAAATCTGCCGATAAACCAAATTCTTGAAGCATTCTTTCATTGCATGAATGAACATCTGACCAGTCATAATAACCCCTTGCTATCCCTGATTGGTTGGTATGCAGAAAAATGAAGTAACCCATTCGTTTAATAATTCTAAGAGCTTCTCCCACTCCATTAATAATTTTAACATCGTTTGGATCTTTAAGATAGTGAACATCTTTGATTAATGTACCGTCTCGGTCTAAAAAAACTGCTCGAGACATAAAATACCTT
>JGI20159J14440_10002506_pt1 | contig 12391 bp, 9 predicted proteins | sample COG_09_FD_14440 | JGI IMG/M metagenome (IMG submission 14440) | reverse complement strand
GCATTAGTGAAATATTAACTCTTTTATTAATAATAACTATGGAAAAAGATCAAATTATCTAAAAAAATTAATTTTAAATTAAAATTTTAAAGAATTCTTTACATTAAGATTAATTATGTTAATTATTAATAATAATAATTAATAAATAATGCATTTATATGTAAAATAATTATAATATTAAATTATGTGTAACAAAATATTGTATTAATTGAATATTTAGTGGATATTTACCCACTTAATTTAAAATAAAACCAATAATGAAAACAACTTTAAATGGGATTTTGACACTATTATTAGTGTTCGTTGTGCAAATATCTTTTGCGCAAGAGAAAACAATTTCAGGTACTGTTTCGGATCAAAACAATGTTGTATTAGGTGGGGTGAACATTTTAGTTCAAGGCACCTCTAATGGAACACAATCAGATTTTGATGGAAACTTTACTATTAACGCTAGTGTAGGACAAACATTAGTATTTACTTACATTGGAATGAAACAAACTACTGCAATAGTTGGTTCTAGCAATGTAATCAACATTCAAATGCAAGAAGACGCACAAGCTTTAGAAGAAGTAGTTGTTTCTGCACTTGGTATTACAAGAGAGAAAAAAGCACTAGGTTACTCACAGCAAACTGTTAAAGGTGAAAACTTAGTACAAACTAAAGAGGTAGATTTGAATACAGCACTTTCTGGAAAAGTCGCAGGGGTTCAAATGATAGGTGCTCCCTCCTCTACATTTGACCAAGGTCTTCTTAGATTAAGAGGTGAAACCGGGGTTTTATATGTAGTTGACGGTGTAAAAGTATACTCTCAATCAGATATCAACACAGACAACATCGGAAACATATCCGTACTAAAAGGTGCCGCTGCAACAGCACTTTTTGGGGTAGATGCTAGAAACGGGGTTGTTTTAATTACATCTAAAACTGCTAAAAAAGGTGTTGGCTCAATTTCTATTGATCATACAACATCTATGACTTCTGTAGCTTTATTGCCAAAGTATCAAAACGAATACGGTGGTGGCTACTATCAAGAGTGGGATACTTTTGAATATAATCCAGACACAGATCCTGCAGAATGGGCTGCTTTTGAAGGACAAAAAACACCATACTACGGTGCAGATGAATCTTGGGGACCAAGATTAGATGGAACATTAGTAAGACACTGGGATTCTTGGATTCCAGGATCAGACACATTTGGAGAATTAAGACCATGGTCAGCTAATCCTAATAATATTAGAGACTTCTACCAAGATGCAATCACTAATAACACTTCATTAAACTGGTCAAAGGGTGGTGATGATTATAAAATTGCAGCTACTGTGAGAAACATAAGCACTGAATTAATTTTACCTAATTCAGCTAGAAATCAAATTGATATTAACTTGAATGCATCTTATAAGCAATCTGAAAAATTAGACTTATATACTTCGGTAAACTACCAAACTAGAGTTACTGAAAACGAACCATTACAGGGTTACGGTGGACTAGGTGCAAACTTTAACCAATGGTGGCAACGTCAAATTGATATGGATCGTTTAAAAAACAATTATTTCCAAAATGGCGAATACTACTCTTGGAACATTCGTTCTCCAAGAAACTCAAGACCACAATATTGGGATGCGCCTCATTTTATGGTAGATAACAACAACACTTTACAGCGCAAGGATGTATTATTTGGGAACTTCGGTGCTAACTACCAATTAACAAGTAATATTAAAGCTAATTTAGAAGCAAGAAGAAGGGTAAACTCATATTTCTATAATTCAAGAGTAGCCTTTGGAGGTTTAGATGTACCAAGTTATAATGAAAGTAGTAGCCATTACGAGCAAAATGAATTGTTTGGTTTTTTAAACTTTGCTGATCGTTATATGGATGACGCTTTAGATATTGATGTAAAAGCTGGATTCCAGTTACAACAAAACAGATCTCAATCAACTTCTGCTGGAACAGTAGGTGGATTATCAGTTCCTGATTTCTACTCAATTGCTACTTCTGTTGACCGTCCATCTTATTCGCACAATTTAACTCAATCTAAAGTGAATTCATTATTCTCTTCTGTTTCAGTAGGCTATAATAGTACTTTTTATATTGATGCTTCATATAGATTAGACTGGGGTTCTACCGCAAATACAGCAAATAACAGATTAGAAACATATGGTGTCTCTGGTGTATTCATATTTGATGATTATTTAAATGTTGATGTAATTTCATTTGCTAAATTAAGAGCAGGTGTGGCACAAGCACCAATATTCCCTAATCCTTACCAAACAACCTCCATTTACAATGTAGGTAATCCTTATGGTGGAAATGCTTCTTTCTCTGTACCAAACACACAATCAAATCCAAACTTATTGGGAGGTACTAGAAATGAAACTGAAATTGGACTTGAAACTAAGTTTTTAAACAATAGAATTGGACTAGATCTTACCTTTTTCAATCGAGAAGATTCTCAGTTACCAGTTGCTATACCAGTACCAGGTTCAACAGGATACTCAGGACTATCAATTAATTCTGGAGTAACGTCCTCTAAAGGTTGGGAACTTGCTATTTCAGGTACACCAATTCAAACGGACAACATTACTTGGGATGTAGCGGTTAACTTTGCTACATTAGAAAAAAGGACTGATTTTATTTATGAAGGTATCCAGAAAAACGTATTACAAACAATGAGCTGGTATTCTTTACAATTACAGGAAATACCTGGTGAAGAATGGGGAACGTTTGTAGGAAGAAAAAGAAGGGTAGACGACAATGGAAACTTTGTATTGAACGCAAACGGTACAAATATTGTAGACTCTAATCAAGTTTTAGGAACTCTTTTACCAGATTTCACTGGAGGTTTCTCTTCTACTTTCAGGTATAAAAATTTCTTCTTATTTGCAGGTTTAGACTTCCAAAAAGGAGGATTATTTAATTCAACTACTCAAATGTTTACGCACTACTCTGGTCTTCATGAGGATACAGCTGGTCTTAACGATTTAGGTAACCCACTTCGTGATCCAGTAGCAGATGGTGGTGGTGTTCATGTAGTAGGTGTAGATGTTGATGGAAACTCGGTTGACACTTATTTAAATCCTGCTTCTTATTATGGTAGTTTATTTGGAGTTCATGACAGATGGATGTACGACGCTACATATATTAAGTTACGTCAGTTAAGACTTGGGTATACTTTACCAAATAGTCTTTTATCAAAAACTCCTTTCAAAAAAGTTGATCTATCTGTTATAGGTAATAACTTATTGTTACTTTATACAAAAGTTCCTGGTATTGACCCTTCTGAAATTGAAGGACGAGGCTCTTTGACAAGTGCTTACAGAGCCATTGAAGGAGGACAGTTACCTCCTGCTAGAACTATCGGATTAAATGTAAAAATTAACTTCTAGAAACATATTAAAATGAAAAATACAATAAAATATTTCGGAATTTTAGCACTTTCTATAGGTTTGTTAAATTCTTGTGAAAACGTTGATTTTGGGGATGAAAACATAAACCCTAATCAACCTTCAAAGGCTTCTACAGCCGCTTTATTAACAAATGCTATGAGATCTCTTCCAGGTCACGTGAGTGAAGTAGATGGTAATATGTGGGTACAATACATTTCACAAATTACCTATACTGAAGGATCTAGATATGGCACTGAACAATGGTCATACGATGGATGGTATAATGGTGCATTGAAAGATATCCAAGAGGTGATTGACTTGAATACTGAAGACGCAGAGTCTTACACAAATGGTGGAACAACTGCCAATCAAATTGCTGTTGCTAAAATCTTAAAAGCGTATTACATTCAATTTATCACAGATACTTGGGGTATGGTTCCTTTTAGTGAAGCATTATTAGGAGTAGACAATATTACACCCGCGTTTGACTCTCAAGAAGCCATCTATACTGCTGGATTTGCATTGATAGACGAGGCCTTAACTTCCATGAATACTTCAGGAACGCTTAATGGAGACATTCTATTTGGTGGAAACATAAATGAGTGGAGGAAATTCGCAAACACCCTTAAATTAACTATGGCAATGAGAATTGCTGATGTGGATGCTGGAACTGCTCAGGCTAAGTTTAATGAAGCTCGTTCTGGTGCTATTGCTAGTGTAAATGAAAATATAAACTATCCATATCTTACGGAAGACACCAATGACAACCCTTGGCAAGATCGTTTTGAGACTCGTGAGGATTATGCGTTGAGTTCGTTGTTCGTAGACCACTTATCTTCTAAGAATGACCCCCGTTTAGCTCAATATGGAGAATTACCCGTTGCAGGCGGAGATTATACTGGTATTGATTATGGTATTGAAAATCCAAATGTTAACCAAACTAATGTGTCCTTTATTGATAGTGACATTATCTATGACGGAACTCAAAAAGGGGGAGCTATATTTACTTATGCTCAAGTAGCATTCTCGATTGCAGAAGCAGCCCAAAGAGGTTGGACTTCTGATAGTGCCGAAGATTGGTATAACAAAGGGATTCAGGCTTCTATGGATCAATGGGGTGTTTCAGCTACCGACGCAACGGCATATTTAGCAGAAGCTTCTGTTAAATTTGACACTTCAAAAGCTATGGAGCAAATTGCTACCGAAAAGTGGGTGTCTTTATTCTTACAAGGTTCTGAGGCATGGGCTGAGTGGAGAAGACTAGACTACCCACAATTAAGCCCAGCTCCAGATGCTTTAACTGGAACGGGAATACCTGTTAGATATGGTTACTCAGCAAATACAGCTGCTTTAAACGAAGCAAATTACAATGCTGCAGTTTCTGCTCAAGGAGCAGACAATCAAGACACCAAATTATGGTGGGATATAAAATAAAATTCAATTTATTGTTTTTATATTGTTAGTTAATTAAAGCACCTGCAATTGTAGGTGCTTTTTTTTGGTCAAATTTAAGTTATGAAAAAATATATCTTTTTAATACTAATGCTACCCTTTTTCAGTTGGGGACAAAATATTTCAATAGATCCTAGAAATTTCAACTCAGGCAATATAGAACTCACTAGGGCTGTGAACGAAAACAGAAATATCAAAGGTCATCCATATTTAGAGGAAGATTTTTCCATCTCTACCATTGAATTTAAGGATGGAACAACCTATGAAGGATTGATTAGATTCAACATTGGCAAAGATATTTTTGAGATGAAAAGCAATACTTCTAAGGAAATTTATGAATTTAAATTAAAGCTAGGTATCCTCATTACACACTATAACAGAACCTTTGAAGCTAAACTACTAAGCAGCGAGAAAAGCTTAGCTACTTTTGAGATTCTAGTAAATGACACACCTTATTCGCTTTACAAATACCATAAGAAAATTATTAAAGAGCCTCGGAAAGATGGCATAGCCATGCCAAGCTCTAACCAGGGCAATAATAGTGATGCATTTTGGAGTGATCAATCTTCACTGGTACTCATGGCTAACAATCAAGTTTACGAATTAGAAAAATCACATAAAAAACTACTCAAATCTGGAATGGTTGATCCAACTAAATACAATCAGATTACGAAGAAAAAGAAATACAAATTAGATAAAATTCAGGATGTAATAAATCTAGTTAAGGCACTCAATCAATAAGAATAACTTATTCTTATAAAAAATGCACATATTCAAAAACCCCCTGCCAAAAGCAGGGGGTTTTTTGTTTACTTTTGCATCATGGAGAAACAAACGTATATATACGGCATTAGAGCTGTTATTGAGGCTATAGAAGCCAAAGAAACCTTAGACAAGGTCTTTATTCAAAAGGGACTGCAGGGAGACTTAATTAAAACTTTAGAAAACCTAATTAGAAAACAGGGGTTAAACACTTCATATGTGCCCGTAGAAAAATTAGATCGTTTGGCCAAACAACACAACAACCACCAAGGTGTTGTAGCGAGCATTTCTCCCATTGAATTCCACGAACTCGATCCTTTTGTAGAAAGTGTTTTAGAAACAAAAGAAGCCCCTTTATTTTTACTATTAGACCAACTTTCAGATGTCAGGAATTTTGGTGCTATTATAAGAACTGCTTCTTGCACGGGAGTAGACGGTATTATCATTCAAAAAAAAGGTACTGCTCCAGTGACAGCAGACACTATAAAAACCTCAGCAGGTGCAGCCTTTCAAGTACCTATCATTAAAGTAGATCACCTAAAAGACGCCGTATTTCATTTACAGGCCTGCGGTATTCAAGTAATCGCAGCCACAGAGAAAGCAAAGAACGACTTATATGAAGTATCCTTTACAGGACCCACCGCCATTGTTATGGGTTCTGAAGACATGGGAATTACACCCTCCATTTTGAAAGTCGCCAACGCCCAAGCAAAGTTACCCATGCAAGGACCTATTAGTTCATTAAATGTATCTGTGGCCTGCGGTGTTTTCTTATACGAAGCGGTGAGACAAAGAAAATAACATGAATGAACCACTAGCAGAAAGAGTCCGCCCAAAGTCCCTAGAGGGCTATATGAGTCAAACTCATTTGGTGGGTCCTGCTGGTGTATTGACCAAGCAAATAAAAGCGGGTATTATCCCTTCTATTATTTTATGGGGACCACCCGGTACTGGAAAAACCACTTTAGCAAATATTATTGCCGCCCAAACAGAACGGCCTTTTTATGCCCTTAGTGCTATTAATTCTGGGGTAAAAGAAGTGCGGGAAGTGATTGAAAAAGCCAAGCAATCTGGAGGATTATTTACCACAAAAAACCCACTTTTGTTCATAGATGAGATTCATAGATTTAGTAAGTCTCAACAAGACTCCCTTTTAGCAGCAGTAGAAAAAGGATGGGTTACCTTAATTGGAGCTACCACAGAGAATCCGAGTTTTGAGGTAAATGCTGCCCTACTCTCTCGTTGCCAAGTTTACACGCTCAAAGCTTTTGAAAAATCAGATTTAGAAGCGCTATTAAACAACGCCATAAAGATAGATCCATGGCTTCAAGAGAAAGAAATTACCCTCAAAGAAACCAATGCCCTTTTTAGGGCAAGTGGTGGTGACGCCAGAAAATTGCTTAATATTTTTGAATTTCTTGTCACCCAAAATCCAGATAAAAAAGTAGTCATCACAGATGAGTTTGTAACCAGCAACACACAAAATAACACTGCTTTTTATGACAAGTCGGGAGAACAACATTACGACATAGTTTCTGCATTTATAAAATCTATTAGAGGTTCAGATCCCAATGCAGCTGTTTACTGGCTAGCCAGAATGATCGTTGGCGGAGAAGACGTAAAATTCATTGCTAGGAGAATGGTTATATTGGCTTCTGAAGATATTGGGAATGCCAATCCAACTGCCCTTGTACTTGCAAATACTTGTTTCCAATCGGTACATAGTATTGGACACCCAGAGGCCAGAATTATTTTGAGTCAGTGTGCGGTGTATTTAGCGACTTCTCCAAAGAGCAATAGTAGTTATTTGGCCATAAACGAAGCGATTGCTGCTGTCAAAGAAACTGGAGATTTACAAGTACCACTCGCACTGAGAAATGCACCTACCAAACTGATGAAAGAATTGGGTTATGGAGACAGCTACCAATACTCTCACAACGGTCCAAATGCATTCATAGCACAAGAGTTTCTTCCAGAAGCGTTGTCAGGAACAGTTTTTTACCAACCCGGAGACAATCCCAGAGAAAAAGGAAGTCGGGATTTTCTTAAAAACCGTTGGAAAGACAAATACGAATACTAAAGAAATCCCTACATTATTAGAGGAACTTCTTTAATTCCGCTAAACTGTGTACTATTGTGCAATGCTCATGTGCAGATTCTCCGTGAGCGTTAAAATGAATGACCTCAAAGCCAACTTCTTTAGCGCCCAGAATATCTGCCTCTAAGCTATCTCCTATCATCAACGATTTATCTGCGGTGACATTTGCTTTTTCTAGTGCCAATTCAAAAATTTCAGGATGTGGTTTCTTTACTCCTGCCAGTTCAGAATCCATGATTACGTCAAAATAATGATCAATATGGGCATTTTTCATTTTCTTTCCTTGCACTTCGGAAAAACCATTAGTGATGATATGTAAATTGTAATGTGGCTTTAAATACGCTAATATCTCAATGGTACCGGGAAACAAATGGTTGTAAGTAGTGAGCACTTCCATATATTGGTCTGCCAATTCATGAATCAATGCATCTGTAGCGGGATATTCAAGTGTGTCAAAGGTGAATTTTAAACGTTCGTAACGAAGGGTTTCTTTAGAAACGCTACCGTTTCTGTACATACGCCAATACTGAAGGTTAATAGGAATATAGGCTTTTAAAAATGTATCTAATGGAATGTCTACACCATATTCGGTGAGCAAACGTTCAAAAGTAAGGGCTGAATTTTTTTCAAAATCCCAAAGGGTATGGTCTAAATCAAAAAAGATATCTGAAATTTTACCTCTAAGCATAGTATTTTTTTGCTAAAGGTACTATTTAATTTTGCTTTGACTGAGCGAAGAGACAGCCTGTATAATTTTTAATAGATCTACAGTTACACAAATTCTGAACTGTATTTCATTTATGGAAATACAAATTACATATTGTAATCTACTTACAGTATAAAGCAAAAAGCTACTTACTAAACTGAGCCAAATGCTTTTGAAAAGTTTCTTTCCACACCAGTGATTTTTCTCCTCCCAACAATTCATTAGAGAAAACCACATTAAAATGGGCGCTCACCTCTTTTGTGGCCAGATAAAGTGGGGTCATTATTTTTAATGCGTCTAAAGTGCTCTTCTCCTTTAATAAAGCGTAGTCATGCACTGCAAACGGATGCACCTTAATAGGCAACTGAAGCTCCAGATAAATATCATAAAAGAAAAAAGGAGTCGCTGTTCCCGCCCTAAAACCAAGCTCATGGGTATAGCCCATAGAATAGTCGTTGTGAATTTCAGCGTCTACCAAGTCCCTGTAAGATACAGGTATGTCTACCCTATTATACCGCATTCTAGACGCTTTAATGGGTCTATTAACTACACTGGCCAAATGCTTCTGCTCTTCCATTAAAATTTTAGGAGCGCCAAAAGATGCGTATGAAGCCGCCAAAGCCACTTCAAAGTGGTCCGCTACAGATTTTATAAGGGCTTTAAATGAGTTGTTATAAGGAGACACATTTTTGTCATAAGTACCATAATCAGCAAATTGAAAAAAGAAAATGGCTTTGGCCTTATACTGCCTTAAAAGAATGCCTAAATAGTCAAAATTATCATAGGGATCTTTTTTAAAGCGCAGCCACACGCCTAGCCTGGTTAGAAGCCTGCTTAATTTAAAGCCTGCTAAATCTACAAAAAAACCAGACACACCTCTAATAAGGCCCCTATAAGCAAATGCATGAGAGCTAGTCACATCTATTAATGGGGTAAAGCAATACGTTCTTTTTGCCCTTTTAAGGTCGGGAAATTTATCTTGAAGGGCATTAAAAAAAAGGCTTGCCCACTGGTCCACTACAGGTGAGGTTAAAAAACCGTTCACATAACCCACACTTTCTTTTGGTGGAAAGCGTCCGTGAATGTCTTTCACATGAGGCAAATACTCTTCATACCTAGACAGCATATAAAAACTAGCGGCAAAAACATCAAAAGGAATACCACTTTTGTCTCCTGAGGGAAAGAAACAAGGCACNCCGTTCCAGTCACTTACTTTAATAGCATGGTCATTAATACCTTGCTCGAATAACAGCGCATGAGACCTTATAAAGAATTCATTTTGCAAAGCCTGTTTCGTATAGGTTAATTTTGGCCCCTCATGCTTTATAAAGTCCGACACTTCAGTAGTGAAAGCAACTTCTAAACCCAACAAACGTTTACAAATATGATTGGCTATATAAGTAAATCTAGGGGTTATTTTATAGGTGTATATCAGGAGCATTTACAAGAAAGTATGATTCAAAAATAGATCAGTAAGGGAACGGTTATTCTAGGCTTAAAAATAAACAATTATAGCAGATTCTGGTCTGCAAAACTGAAGTATTCATTTTTACCTACTATTATATGATCTAGTAATTTAATATCTAAAACCTTAGCGGCTTCCTTTAATTTCTGTGTCAAAGCTTTGTCTGAATGGGAGGGTTTTAGGTTGCCTGTGGGATGATTATGGGCTACAATCATAGCCGTAGCACCCCATCTTATAGCCTGTTGTAAAACCAACCTGATGTCTACAACTGTGGCTGTAAAACCACCTTTACCAAGTAAGGAACGCTCAATAAGCACATTAGAATTATCCAAATACAGCACCCAAAACTCTTCATAAGTCAAACCAATTAAAACAGGCTTCAAAATAGAGAATGCAGCTCCACTAGAAGAAAGAGATAGGGGGACGGTAGCATTGACATGCAACAATCTGTATCCAAAATCTAGTGACGCCTTTATTTTAATGGCTTTCACCTTCCCTACTCCTTTAAAATCCATAAGCTTCTCTATGGAAAGTTCAAATAGTTTTTGAAGGTCATTGTCACATGCAATCAATAGCGTCTTGGCCAGTGAAAGGGCAGACTGACCAACAGAACCATTGCCTAAAACTATGGCAAGAAGCTCTGCATCTGTCAATTTTTGTCCACCCAAACGCAGGTATTTTTCTCTAGGCTGGTCTTCCACAGACCAAGCCTTCATACCCGAATTTTTAATATAGACCATGAGTAAAGATAGCCTGTGTGGCTCAAAAAGAAACGCAAACCAGACAAACTACCCCCTGACTAGATAATCGGTCAAAAAAGCCATAGCCACAAATCTAAAAAAACCTTGGTAAAACCTTAAGAAATTCGCTGGGCCAGTGCTTTAAAGTCCGTGCCTCCGTAATTACCTGAACTCATGAATAACAGCACCGTTCCTTCTAAAGGCAAATCTCTCAAGAAAACAGCCAAACCTTCAGGCGTGGTTTCTATTTGAAGCGCAGCGGAACCAAAAGCATTTTTAATAACCTCCGCAGAGATAGGTTCCCTTTCTTTTATGGCTAGTACGGCTGGCTCATAGAAAACCATACCGACGTCGGCCTTGGCCAAAGCATTTTTATACTCCTTGAGAAAAGAAGCGTCTAAACTACTGTAGGTATGCAACTCAAGTACCACAACCAACTTCCTATCAGGATATTGCTCCTTAACCGCTGCAGTAGTGGCCTTTACCTTACTCGGTGCGTGAGCAAAATCTTTATAAATAGCCGTTTGATTGTTCTTAGCGACCAATTCTAATCGTTTAGAAGCGCCTCTAAAACTACTAATGGCCTCATAGAAATCTAGGGCGTCTATACCCATATGCTGGCATATCCACTTGGCACCTGCCAGATTATTGAGGTTGTGCATTCCGAAAATTTCTAATGGCAAAGGACCTTCTTCCGTTTCTAGATAAGTTACACCACTATCTATAGAAGCCTCTGGGGTGGTATAAGCAATTTTGCGAATGGTGTTGGTGGCTTTTTCAACCATTTCATTAAGTACCTGATCCTCTTGATTAAAAGTAAGGCTACCTCCCGCTACAATACTATCAATAAAGGATTCAAAGGGCGCACAATAAGATTCAAAAGTGGGGAATACATTAATATGGTCCCAAGCAATACCACTCAAGAGCGCAATATGCGGCTTGTAATGTAAAAACTTTGATTGGGCATCTATGGGAGAAGAGAGGTATTCATCTCCCTCTAATAACATAAAATCGTTCTCCTCTGTGAGATGAACCATCTTGTCAAAGCCGTCTAATTGGGCTCCCACCATAAAGTCTATTTCTTTTTCATGGTAGTGCATGACATGAAGGATCATAGAAGTAATGGTTGTTTTTCCGTGACTACCCCCTATGACAACGCGTGTTTTATGCTTTGAATGTTCATATAAAAATTCAGGATAAGAATACACTTTTAAACCCAATTCCTGGGCTTTTTCAAGCTCAGGATTCCCTGGTTTTGCGTGCATGCCTAAAACAATTACATCTATATCTGAGTGAATTTTTTCAGGCTGCCAACCCATTTCTAAGGGAAGTAAACCAACCGCTGCTAGGCGGCTTTTAGAGGGTTCAAAAATGACGTCGTCACTGCCGCTAATTTCATGACCCGCTTCGTGTAATGCCAATGCCAAGTTATGCATAGCACTTCCTCCAATGGCTATAAAATGTATTCTCATAGTATTATTTTCCAGAACCCATGGATTCCTTTTGATCGTGTATCATTTCCCAAAGGGTGTCTTTGAGCGGCATAATGCCTTTTTGTGCCACAGCAGAGAAGAACAAAAATGGGGTATTTCCCAATACGGGTTTTAACAATCCTGAAATCTCAGCTTCTAATTCCTTATCCAGCATATCGCTCTTTGAAATGGCAACCAAGCGGTCTTTGTCCAACAATTCAGGGTTGTATCTTCTCAACTCATCCAACAAAACACCGTACTCTTTTACAATATCTTCACTGTCTGCTGGAATTAAAAATAAAAGGGTCGCATT
>JGI20159J14440_10002503_pt1 | contig 12397 bp, 14 predicted proteins | sample COG_09_FD_14440 | JGI IMG/M metagenome (IMG submission 14440) | reverse complement strand
TCCAGAATAGTTTTTTACTTTATTTTCTGGTTCTAATCTTATGTATTTGTAATTGTAAAAACCTTGTTTGAATTTGAATTCTCCATTATAAATATCGTTATTTAATTTAAGTTCGTACTTTTTAGATATTTTATAATCATTGAACTCTCCAATTATAAAAACTCTATGTTTTTCGTCTATTTTTTCAGCTTTTAAACTAAATTTTACTAAGGAATAATCGTTTTCTGTTTCTGGATTATTAAAATTATTATTAATCACAAATGATCCATTTATGTCAGGGTTATATTGATAAATACTATTTGTTCTATCTATATCAGTTCTTAAATATGTTTTATAGTAATTATTAAGTTCAGTTTTATAAATATTAATGTTAGTTGAGTTTATTTTTGAGTTATCAAAATTTAAAAATTCATTTCCTCCATTAAAAGATATGTCTTTAAAAATTATAGTATTGTTTATAAAATAATCAGATTTTTCAATCAATTTATAATTATACCAATTGTTATTTTTAATTACAACTAATTTCAAATCCGATGAATTGCCATTGAATTTATTACAGTTATCACAGTTTACAGAAATATCAATATTTTGATTACTATCAATTTTTTCTAAATCATTAGATCTTTTAATTTTCATATTGGTTGAAATCATTTTATTTAAAACAGAAAATTTCTTTTCAAATAGAAAATCTCCATTTTCATTATGAATACTAATTGAATAATTTCCTGAAATCTTTAGTTTGACATCTTCGTTTGGAATAGAAATTTTATAATTTGTATAGTCTATTAGTGTATTGTAAGAGTTTTCAAAATTTTCAATTAAATTATCATCATAACCAGCAATATATTCTGATTTTGATATTTTTGAAGGGCTCCATTCAAAATCATAATGATTTATTTTATAGTAATAACTAGACTTTTTTAAGTTTAGGTCATCAAAAGAAAAAAATATTTTATCACTCAAAGTAAAAACGGGATAATTTAGTTTTGATCCTCTTATTTTTATATTATAAATGTTTTCTGGTAGTACATGAAATTGACTAAAATTTTTTGAAAATATCAAGAAAAAAAGCACTATCGTAATTGGAAATTTATTCATTTTATTAATCATATTTTAAAGTTATATTTTTTATGAATTGGAATTCTTAATTTTATATTATTTAGAATGAATATAAATAATCAAATTTATCTTAATTCAACTTTTAGAAATAGCTTTTAATTAATAAATTTGCGCTCTATTTTTATAGCAAATAATTATGTCAAATGACATCCGAATTAAGAATGGTTTATCCATCAATTTAAAAGGAGCGCCTGAAAACATTGTAAAAAAAGCTTCATATCCAAAATCTGTTTCAATTAATCCGTTAAACTTCCATCTTATAACTCCAAAAATGGTAGTTAAGGTTGGAGATAGTGTTCAAATGGGTGATCCTGTATTTTATTCTAAAAAGAATCCTGAAATTAAATTTTGTTCTCCTGTTTCTGGAACTATTTCTAAAATAGTTCGAGGTGCTAAAAGAAAGATTTTAGAAATTCTAATTACTTGTGATGATAATCAAAATATCAAAAAACATAAGGTATCTAAAATAAACTCTTATTCTAGAAACGATGTGTTAGAACTAATGTTAAGTTCTGGTTGCTGGCCATTTATTAAACAAAGACCTTATGACATAATTGCTAATCCAAATGACAATCCTAAATCTATTTTTATTTCGGCTTTTAGTTCTGCTCCAATTGCTGCAGATATCGAAATTATATTAAATGACCAGAAAGAAGAGTTTAAAGCAGGTTTAATTGCTTTAAAGAAATTAACTGATGGAGATCTAAATGTTTGTATTGAAAAAAATCACAGCTCATTTATTCAAGAAATAGAAAATATTCTGTTCACAATGTTTCAGGATTACATCCTGCTGGAAATGTTGGTGTACAAATTCATCATATTGATCCTGTTAATAGTGGTGAAAAAGTCTGGACTTTAGGAGCTGAAGATGTAGCAATAATTGGTAAACTATTTTTGACTGGAATTTATGAACCAACAAGAACAATTGCTGTTTCTGGTCCTCCAGTTAAATATCCTCAATATTATAAAACAATTGTTGGTTCTAAATTGTCACATATTATAAGTGACGCTGGTATTAATTCTGATGATAATTTAAGATTTATTAATGGCGATGTTTTGACTGGATATTCTGTGGATAAAGATAATTATTTAGGCTTTTACAACAACACTTTATCAGTTTTAAGAGAAGGAAATCACTACAGAATGTTTGGATGGATTCCTTTTATTAATAATAAAGTTCCAAGTATATATAAAACTTCATTTTCATGGTTATTTCCTAATAAAAAATACGATCTAGACACCAATTTAAATGGTGAGGAAAGGGCTTTTGTAGTTACTGGAGAAATGGAAAATGTATTTCCAATGGATATTTTTCCAATGCAACTGTTAAAAGAATGTATGTCTGGTAATATAGAAAAAATGGAAAACTTAGGGATTTATGAAGTTGCACCTGAAGATTTTGCATTAATTGATTATTCTTCTTCCTCTAAAATTGAAGCTCAAAAAATAATTAGAGAGGGTTTAGATTTAATGGTTTCAGAAGTTGGATAAAATAAATATTAATATATAAATGAATATTAGAAAAATTTTAGATACTGTAAAAAAACCCTTCGAAAAAGGTCAAAAATTTGAGAAGTATGCACCAGCCGTAAATGCTTTTGATACTTTTTTATTTGTTCCTAACCATACTACTAAACATGGAGCGCATATTAGAGACGCAGTTGATTTAAAAAGAACAATGATTACAGTAATTATTGCTCTTTTACCTGCTTTATTATATGGAATCTACAATACAGGTTTTCAATATTATTCTCAACTAGGTTCTGCTTTTACAACTCTTGATGCGGTAATTCATGGATCTACTAAAATAGTTCCAATGATTGCTGTTTCTTACATTGTTGGACTTGCAATTGAATTTGCATTTGCAATATTTCGAGGACATGAAGTAAATGAAGGTTTCCTGGTAACTGGTCTTTTAATTCCAATGATTATGCCAATTGATATTCCTCTTTGGATGGTAGGACTTTCGGTTGCATTTGCTGTTTTAATTGGTAAAGAAGCATTTGGTGGTACAGGTATGAATATTTTAAACCCTGCTCTTACTGCTAGAGCATTTGCTTTTTTTGCTTATCCTACTTATATGTCAGGAAATAAGGTGTGGGTTTCTGAAGCTTCAAATGTTGACGGAGTTTCTGGAGAAACTATATTGGGAATGTTGGCTTCTGGTGAAAGTACAATCCCATATGATGTTTCTCAAATGTTTTATGGAGCTATCCCTGGTTCAATTGCGGAGACTTCGACTCTTATGGTTTTAATAGGTGCATTAATTTTAATTTATACTGGTGTAGGTAGTTGGAGAATAATGTTGGGGAGTGTTTTAGGTGCTGCTTTAACCGGTCTTTTATTTAATTTGTGGGGTGCCAATGAATTAATGAATTTTAGTTGGTTCAACCATTTAATTGTTGGCGGGTTTGCTTTTGGTGTAGTATTTATGGCTACTGATCCAGTTTCTGCGGCTCAAACAACTAAAGGAAAATGGATTTATGGAATTCTTGTCGGGTTATTTTGTATTTTGATACGAGTTTTTAATCCAGCTTATCCTGAGGGAGTTATGTTGGCAATTTTACTTATGAACGTATTTGCTCCAACAATTGATCACTATGTTATTGAATCTAATATCAAAAAAAGATTAAACAGAAAAATAAAATCAAATTTAAACGTAGCTTAATATGAACAGAGACTCAAACGTATACACTTTTATATTTGCTACTTTAATGGTTTTTGTAGTAGCATCAGTTTTAGCATACACATCTTTTTCTTTAAAAGATTTACAAAATGAAAATGTCAGAAAAGAAAAAATGCAAAACATCCTTTCAACTGTTGGAATAAAGACAGATAGGGATGGAGCTGAAAAACTTTTTAATCAATACATAAAAGAACAATTAGCTGTTCAAAGTGACGGTTCAATTGATAATTCTGTTAATGTATTTAAAGACGTTAAACTCGCACTGGAACTAAAGAAATCACCTGAAACACAAGATTTTCCGTTGTATGTAGCTGAAATTGACTCTGAGAAATTTTATATAATTCCAATTAGAGGAAATGGCCTTTGGAATGCAATTTTTGGATACATTTCTTTAAAAGAAGATTTAAATACAATAAAAGGTGTAGTTTTTGATCATGTTGGTGAAACTGCTGGGCTAGGTGCTGAAATCACTCAAGATTGGTTTATAGAAAGATTCACTGATGAAAAATTATTTGATTCTAATAGCAATCTTAAAGGTATTACTGTTTCAAAAACTAATAACGATCCTTCAAATCTTGATAAAACTGATCATGAAGTTGACGCTATTTCGGGAGCTACAATAACAGGTGATGGAGTTACTGATATGATAAAAGAAAGAATAACACATTATGTACCTTATTTTGAGTTTATAAAGTCATCTAACATTATTGCTTCTGTGTCAAATAATAAATTAAATCTCAATTAATATGTCTAAAAATAAAGTTTTACTTACTGATCCTTTAGATGATAGTAATCCAATTACTGTTCAAGTTTTAGGGATATGTTCTGCTTTAGCCATTACAGTTCAACTTAAAGCAGCTATAGTAATGAGTCTATCTGTTATTGCAGTAATGGCAGCTAGTAATGTAACTATTTCGATTTTAAGAGATTTAATACCAAATAGAATAAGAATTATAGTTCAACTTGTAGTAGTAGCTTCTATGGTTGTATTGGTTGACCAAGTTTTAAGGGCATACGCGTACGATGTTAGTAAAGAATTATCAATTTTTATTGGACTTATTATTACGAATTGTATTGTAATGGGAAGATTAGAAGCTTTTGCTCTTGGTAATGGGGTTTGGAGATCATTTTTGGATGGTGTAGGAAATGCATTTGGATATGCATGGATTTTGATATTGGTCGCTTTTTTTAGAGAACTTTTAGGATCAGGTAAATTATTAGGCGTTCAAGCTATTCCTGATTTTGTTTATGAAATGGGTTACGTAGATAATGGTCTTATGTTATTATCACCAATGGCACTGATAACTGTTGGTCTAATTATATGGGTACAAAGATCAAGAAACAGAAAACTTATTGAACAAGGATAAAAAATAACACAATGGATTACGCAAATTTATTTATTAAAAGTATTTTCATAGAAAACATGGTTTTTGCATATTTCTTAGGCATGTGTTCTTATTTAGCTGTTTCTAAGACTGTTAAAACATCTATTGGAATGGGTTTTGCAGTAATTTTTGTTTTAACGATTACTGTTCCTTTAAACTTCTTAATCGATCAATATCTTCTACAACCTGGAGCATTAAAATGGATTGGTCCTGAGTATGTGGAACTTGATTTGAGCTTTTTAAGTTTTATTATGTTCATAGCTGTTATCGCTTCTATGGTTCAGTTAGTAGAAATGATTGTTGAAAAATTCTCTCCATCTTTATACGGAGCTTTAGGAATATTTTTACCATTAATTGCTGTTAATTGTGCTATTCTAGGAGGATCACTTTTTATGCAGATTAAAGATTTTTCAGGCATTACAGAATCAGCTATTTATGGTTTTGGATCCGGAATAGGTTGGCTTTTAGCAATCCTTGCTATTGCTGCTATTCGTGAAAAAATAGCATACTCTAACGTTCCTGCTCCTTTAAAAGGTTTAGGAATAACGTTTATTATAACAGGACTAATGGCCATAGGTTTTATGAGCTTTATGGGAATTAAACTTTAATTTTTTTTATGACAATTTCAACTTATATTTTATTTAGTATTATAATTTTTTTAGGAATTACATTTCTTTTAGTAGGGATGTTACTTGGTGTAAAGGCTAAATTAGTTCCCTCTGGACCTGTTAAATTACTAGTTAATGGAGAAAATGAAGTTGAGGTAAACTCTGGAGATACACTTCTTTCGACTTTAAGTAATAATAAAATATTTTTACCATCAGCTTGTGGAGGTGGTGGAACTTGTGTTCAATGCAAGTGTATTATTAGTGAGGGTGGAGGAGAAATACTGCCAACTGAATCACCTCATTTTTCTAGAAAAGAAATTGCTGAAGGATGGAGATTAGGATGTCAAGTTAAAGTTAAACAAGACATGATTATTCAAGTACCTGAGGAAGTTTTTGGAATAAAAAAATGGGAGGGGACAGTCGTAAGAAATTGGAATGTAGCATCATTTATTAAAGAATTTGTAGTTAAAATACCTGAAGACATGGGTTATAAAGCAGGTGGTTACATTCAAATCGAAATTCCGGAATGCGACATAGACTTTAAAGATATGAATATTGAATCTCACCCCGAAGAACATCCAGGCGAGCCAAATAAGTTTCAATTAGAATGGGACAAGTTTAAGCTTTGGGATTTAAAAATGAAAAATACTGAATCAGTTGAACGTGCCTATTCTATGGCTTCATATCCTGCTGAAGGAAAAGAAATAATGTTAAATGTAAGAATTGCTACTCCGCCATGGGATAGAGCGGCTAATAATTGGATGAATGTAAATCCAGGTGTTGCTTCGTCCTATATTTTTTCAAAAAAACCTGGTGATAAAGTAACTATTTCTGGTCCTTTTGGAGAGTTTTTTATAAATGAATCTGAAGCTGAAATGTTATATGTCGGTGGTGGTGCAGGAATGGCTCCAATGAGATCTCATCTTTACCACCTATTTAGAACACTTAAAACTGGAAGAAAAGTCAGTTTTTGGTACGGAGGAAGATCAAAAAGAGAACTATTTTATGTTGACCACTTTAAGGCTCTTGAAAAAGATTTTCCTAATTTCAAATTTTATTTAGCTCTTTCTGAACCTACAGATGAGGACGATTGGAAAGTTAAAGATGGTTTAGATGGAGATGGAGATGGATTTACTGGTTTTGTTCATCAAACTGTAATAGATAACTATTTGAATCATCACGAAAACCCTGAAGATATTGAGGTTTATTTTTGTGGACCTCCACTTATGAACCAAGCTATAGAAAAAATGGCTGATGATTTTGGTGTTCCACCAGAAAATGTCAGATTTGACGACTTTGGAGGATAACTTATTACCAGTTCCACTAGGTGAAGAAGAGCTTCATAGATTGGCAATGAATATCATTGGAAAAGACCTTGAGAAAGATAATTATGAATTTTTATCTATTAATAGTTCTTTAGAAAAAAATCCACAGTTCGTATGTACCAAAAATAAACAACTATATTTCATTATAGTAAAAGCCATTCTCTATCCTGAAAATCCAAAAACATTTGAAATTAAAAATCTTAACAAAATTTTAGATCATTGTACTAAATTTGATGCTAAATTATTGTGTGCAAAAGTAGGATTAGCAAACTCTGATGATTATGAATTACCTTTGTTTAAGAATTCAAGTTACATAGTAAATTATGATGGTATCGAAAAGATTAATTAGTTCCTTATTTTTTATTAGTTTCTTAATCAGCTGTACAAAGTCGTATAATACATATTCTTATTCAGGATATGCATTAGGAACTAAATTTAATATTGTATACAATTCAGTTGAGCCCTTAGAGAACTTAGAATCTATAACCGACTCTATTTTTTTTGATTTAAACAAATCACTTTCAACTTATATTCCTAACTCTGATATATCTAAAATTAATAATGGATATGATTCAATTGAAGTTGATGACAATTTTATTAATGTATTTAACAAGTCAAAATCAATTTGGAAGCATACTATGGGTTATTTTGATCCAACATCAGGTATTCTTGCCAACGCATATGGATTAGGTCCTAATACAGTCCCTAAATATTCTGTAAATATCGATAGTATTATGCGTTTTATTGGTTTTGAAAAGGTATCTCTAAATAATAGATCAGTTAAATTGAAAAAAGGTATGTATTTAGATTTTAATGCAATCGCAAAAGGTTATTGTGTTGATTTATTATCTAGGGCTTTAAAGGAAAATAATGTTTCAAATCATTTAATTGAAATTGGAGGAGAAATGTATGCCAGNGGCATTAATACTATAACCAACTCCAGATGGAAAGTTGGAATTTCTGATCCTTTAAACCCCGATGATACTAAGCAAAAAATTTTTTTAAAAAATAATGCACTTGCTAGCTCAGGNAATTATAGAAAATTTTTGATTGATCCTGAAACAGGTATTAAAATTGTGCATACCATCAACCCTAACAATGGTAGTGCAAATCAAACGAACATTTTAGGATCCTCTGTGATAGCTGAAAATTGTATGACTGCAGATGCTTATGCGACAGCATTTATGGCTATGCCTCTTGAAAAGTCTATAAGTTTGATTGATGCTGATAAGTCTTTGGATGGAATGATTATTTATTTAAATTCGAATAATGAAATTCAAACCTACTACAGTCCAGGATTTAAGAAATTAGTTTTTGATTAATTTCTTGCATAAAGGAATAATTTCATCCTCTATTATTCCAAACTTCTTAATATCCTTTTTATTGAAATTTGATGAATATTTAATCTGCTCCACTTCAAATCCAACTTTTTTGAGTCTTTCAAAATAATCCATTCCATATAATCTTACATGGTCATATTGACCAAATTTTTCAATTCTTTCTTTTTTGTTCGTGATTGAATTATCCTCCAATGTATTTTTAGAATTTTGATTTAATGGAACTTGAAGAATTGCTGTACCATTAATATTTAAAACTCTATAAATTTCACTCATTGCTTTTTTATCATCTTTAATATGTTCAAGCACATGATTACACAACAAAAAATCAAAAGAATTATCCATAAATGGCATATTACATATATCTCCTTTTATTGATGCAAGTGGAGAATTTAAATCATAAGTTGTGTATTTAATGTTTTTTAGTTTTTTAAAGATTCTATAAAAAGATTGCTCAGGTGCTATATGTAATAATCTGATTTTTTTTTTAAAAAAAATTGTTTCATTTTTCAAAAACAGCCATAATAACCTATGTCTTTCAAGAGATAAAGTTCCTGGACTTAGTGCATTCTCTCTTTGTTTAACATATCCATAAGGAAGAAATTTCCTGTAAGATTTACCATTGATTGGATCAATAAATTTAGTTCCTCTGTAATAAATATCTAAAATTGGACTAAAAAAGTTACTCCACCATATCAAATAAGGTCTTGGAACTGTATTTATTAAAAATTTAACTAATTTTTTCAATCTATTTATTTAAAAGGAACTTCTTCATCGCTTTTAATTCCTAATGCCTGATAAACATAATCAAAGGTTGATAAAAGTTTTGGTTTCCCATCAATAATAGCAACATTATGTTCAAAATGGGCACTTGGTTTTTTATCTCTGGTTAGAATAGTCCAGCCATCGTTTAATTGATTTATTTTTGATGTTCCAAGATTAATCATAGGTTCAATGGCAACCACCATTCCGTCTTGAAACTTTTTTCCAGATCCTCTCTTACCATAATTAGGCATTTCAGGTTTTTCGTGCATTTCTTTTCCAAGACCATGACCAACTAATTCTCGAACAACTCCGTATCCCTTAGACTCATTATAGTTTTGAATGGCATAGCCAACATCACCAACTCTGTTTCCAACTTTAAATTGTTCAATTCCTACATAAAGAGATTCTTTTGTAGTTTGTAATAATTTCTCAACTTCTGGATCAATTTCACCAACACCAAAAGTATATGCGTGATCTCCGTAATATCCATTTTTTAAGACACCGCAATCAATTGATAAAATATCACCTTCTTTAATAATGTCATTGTTAGGAATTCCATGAACAACTTGTGAATTTGGACTTATGCATAGCGTATTAGGGAAGTCATAAAGACCTAAAAAACCAGGTTCAGCTTTGTGATCTCTAATAAACGTCTCTGCTAAATTATCAAGAAGTAAAGTATTTATTCCTGGCTTGATTTCTTTGGCAAGCATACCTAGTGTTTTAGATACTAGTTGAGCACTTTCTCGGATTAACTCAATTTCTTCAAGACTTTTGATTAAGCTCATTTAAAAGTCGTATGGATTTTGATAATTGTTTGTAGTTAAAATTTCCAATATATCTTTTTCAATTGTTTCTAATGGAAATTCAACTATTCTATTTATTTCTTTTCCGTCTTTTTTAAATATAAAAGTCGGTACGTTTATTAAGTTTTGATTAAGTTCAAGACTATCAGGTGTTGTTTTTTCTAGTGTCATTCCAATTAATTCAATTGATTCCTCACCAAAATTAAGCTTGTCAATTAATTTATAAAAAACGGGGATTTCTTTTCTGCTATCAGAACACCATGTACCCATAAAAACAGTTATTTCTAAATCCTTAAATAATGGTTTTAGTTTATCTAAAGTTTTCTGATCAATTGTAATCTGAATAATTTTGATCAAACCACTCTGCATGAGGGTTATTTGAAAGTTCTTTTCTATCAAACAATCCAATTATATCAGTATATTCTTCAGATTCCGAACTTTCTATAATTTTTGAATCATTGAATGTAATCAGATCTGGTAAAAACCATAAAATTGGTAAAACAATAATTATAGCGAGTATTATTTTTGAATTTCTTTTCATTCTTGAATAATTAAAGATTTACAGGTCATTTTTTCAGGAATTTCTATATTCATGATATCAAGGATTGTAGGAGCAATGTCGCCGAGAATTCCATTTTTAATTTTTTTAATATCGTTGTCAATTAAAATTAAAGGAACCATGTTTGTTGAGTGTGCTGTGTTGGGTGATCCATCTTTGTTTATCATTATATCTGAATTTCCATGATCGGCAATTACTAAAATTGAGTAGCCTTTATTTTTTGCTTTTTCTATTATGCGTCTGGAACAAATATCCACTGTTTCACACGCTTTTATAGCTGCTGACATTATACCAGTATGTCCAACCATGTCTGGATTAGCAAAATTTAAACAAATAAAATCAACATCTCCTTTATCAATCTCTGGAATAATAGCGTCAGTAATCTCATAAGCACTCATCTCAGGTTTTAAATCATATGTAGCAACTTTGGGAGATTGACAAAGTATTCTTTTTTCACCCTTGTAAGCTTCTTCTCTTCCACCGTTGAAAAAAAACGTAACGTGTGGGTATTTTTCAGTTTCTGCAATTCTAATTTGTTTCTTATTGTTTTTAGATAGGACTTCACCTAAAGTATCGTTCAAATTATCTTTTTCATATATTTTTTTAATTCCTTTGAAAGATTCATTATAGTTGGTCATAGTTATAAACTCTAAGTCAAGTTTTGACATACCATTTTCTAAGAAATCGCTTTGAGATAACACTTCAGTAAGTTGTCTCCCTCTATCTGTTCTAAAATTAAAAAATATTACTACATCACCATTTTCAATAATTGCTTTTGGATTGTTATTCTTATCAACGGCTAGAATTGGTTCAATAAATTCGTCGCTAATATTATTCTCATAGGATTTATTTATTGATTTTGTAATATTCGATGTTCTAATCCCTTTTCCGTTTACTAGAAGGTCATAACATTTTTTTGTTCTTTCCCATCTTTTATCTCTATCCATTGCATAATATCTACCAATTACACTTGCTAAAGTGGCTCCATTGGATTGAGTAAATTTTTCAATTCTTTCAATAAAGCCTTTTCCTGAATTTGGATCAACATCTCTTCCATCAGTAAAAGCATGAACAAAAACTTTTTCTAGATTCATCTCACCAGTTAATTTTAAAATAGCTTCTAAGTGTTTGATGTGAGAGTGCACTCCACCGTCAGAAACTAGACCAATCAGATGTAATTTTTTTTTATTTTTTTTAACTTCTTTTAATGGATTTTTTAAATTTTCTAATTCTTTAAATTTATTTTGATCGATATCTAAATTTATTTTAGCGAAATCCTGATAGACTATTCTTCCAGCTCCAAGATTCATGTGGCCCACCTCACTATTTCCCATTTGACCCTCAGGAAGTCCAACCCCAGCCCCGTAGGTTATTAACTTTGAATTAGCATATTTATTGTATAAAGAATCTATGTATGGTGTTTTTGCCATGTCAATAGCAGAAAGAGATGGCTCTTTAGCAATCCCCCAACCGTCTAAAATCATTAAAAGAACTTTCTTGTTGTTTGTCAAAGTATAGCGATTAATTTTATATAACAAATATAATTATAATCTTAGGATCGTTTATTTTAAATCAGGATTAATATCCATTATATATTCTGAAATATATTTATCAATAAAGTTTTTGTCAAAATATTGATGGCCATTTAGATTCTTATTTTTGAAAAGTTTTTCTAAATCAGAATTTAGTAAAAGTTTTAAATATTTTTTAGAACTTGGTTTGTAACTGTAATGCCATGGTTCGTATTCAAACCCTTTCCTTTTTGGATCGTTATTATAAGTTAGGTAAAAGCCATAATCTTCTGAAT
>JGI20159J14440_10002501_pt1 | contig 12400 bp, 12 predicted proteins | sample COG_09_FD_14440 | JGI IMG/M metagenome (IMG submission 14440) | reverse complement strand
TTAAGTCCAATGCTAGCTAGTAAATTTTTAAAACAAAATATGAATAAATCAAAATTAGTTTTGAAATTTGAAAAATTCTTAAAAGATCTTACATATCTTTATAAAGTCTCTTTATTAGGTTGGATTAAGAAAAGAACAACGATTACAATTTTTTTAATAGCAACTCTTTCTTTAACTTTATTCTTTTTTAATTTTACAAAAAAAGAATTAATAGCTCCTGAAGATAGAGGGGCATTCTTTGTGATTGTTAAAGCACCTCAAGGATCAGGATTTAATTTTACAAAAGATAGAGCTGAAGAAATTGAAAAATTATTACTTCCAAATGTAGGGAAGGGAGAATACAGAAAATTAATAATGAGAGTTCCAGGGTTTGGTAAATCTGCTAAACAAGTTAACAGCGGTTTTATAATAGTTCTACTTGAGCCATGGAAAAAGAGAGATCGTCATGGTGTAAAAATTATGAGAGAGTCATTTGGAAAAATTTCGAAAGTACCTGGTGTGCTAGCTTTTCCTATAATGCCTCAAGGGATAAGAACTGGAGGTATTGAAAGTCCTGTTCAATTTGTAATTTTAGGAAATACTTACGATCAACTTATTGAATGGAAAGATCTTATTAAAAAAGAGGCAAGAAAAAACCCAGGGTTAACTTCAATTCAAGATGATTTTGATCTTAATAAGCCTCAACTAAACGTGAAGATAGATCAAAAGAAAGCAGCCGACTTAGGTGTTTCTACGGAAGATATTGGTAAAACAATTGAAACTATATTTGGTTCGAGAAGAGTTACAAACTTTACTCGAGATGGAAAAGAGTATTCTATTATTTTACAAGGAGATATTAAAGACAGACAAGAACCTGAAAGCATAAGTAAAGTTTTTGTAAGATCCAAAAATAACAATAAACTTGTTTCTATTTCCAATTTAGTAGCCTACGATGAAGAAGGTCAGTCACCGTTTTTAGCAAGGTACAATAGGCAAAAAGCTGTAACTATTTCTGCAAGACTTGTAGGAGATTATTCTTTAGACGAAGCTTTAAAATTTCTAGTTAATGTTGTTGAAGAAAACACTCCTCAAGCAAAAATTGCTTACAAGGGTGAAAGTGAAGAATATAAAAAAACTAATACAGAATTATATGTAATTTTTGCTTTAGCACTGATAACTGCCTATTTGGCAATGTGTGCTCAGTTTGAAAGTTGGAAACATCCTTTCACTATTATGTTAACAGTTCCAATGGCTATACTTGGAGGATTGCTCGGCATTCTGTCGTCGGTTCATCCTTAAACGTATACAGTCAAATAGCTTTAATTATTCTCATAGGACTCTCTGCAAAAAATGGAATCTTAATTGTTGAGTTTGCTAACCAACTGAGGAAAGAAGGAAAGAATATTGAGGTAGCTGTATTCGAAGCTGCAGCTATTAGATTAAGACCAATTTTAATGACGAGCTTATCTACAATTATTGGTGTATTACCTCTTATACTAGGAACAGGTCCTGGAGCAGCTAGTAGACTTACAGTAGGAATTACAATCTTTGGAGGAATGATATTTTCTACTTTTTTTACTCTCTATGTAATTCCTACAATTTATACAATTGTTGGCAGAAATACTAAAAGAATAGACGCAATAGAAATAGATTTAAATAAGCAACTTAAAAAATAATATATTTATTTTTATCTAGATTTTTTTTACAAAGTGTTAATTGTTTTCTATATTTATTGGCCATATCTTTTACGGACTTAGCGTAAATAATTGCCTTTTTGTCTTTAGAATAATTTTTATAATCTCCCCAGCCCTTGTAATAAGCTAAGTATTGTCTGTAAGGATCCTTTTTAGAAATTCTCAAAATTTTATTTGTTTTATGGATGTACCATCCGATAAAATCACTGAATCTTTAAATCTTGCTCTTGTTGCTAAAGGACTATTTGTTTCTTTTTTATACTGTTCCCAAGTGCCAACTACAGCTTGAGAGTAGCCAAAAGAACTTGAAGGCCTTTTAAACGGAATGACTTTAAATAATTTTCTTCGTGGTGGTTTTGCTAGCCAATTGAAGTCACTCTCTTTTTTTACAAACGCTAATTGTAAATGAATAGGTGCACCCCATTTTTCATATGATGCTTTTGCATGTTTATACCAAAGGTATCTTTCTTCAAAAATGGCACAACTATTTTGAGTGTTTTTAGGAATTGATGAGCAAGCAGCTACTAGAAGCAAAACTACTAATAATAAATTTTTTTTAAAAAGAATCACTATTAAATTTATACTAGAATTTAATTAAGCTTTCTCCATTTTTCCGGATTAATAAAATCTCCCGACCATAAGCCAAGTTTATTTTTTTTTGCATAGTCTTCATCTTTTATGTAATCTTTTGAATATCTTCGGTATGCCACTGCATGACCATTTCTTACCATCCATTGATTTAAATTTATTGCTTCAACAAAACAAACGCCTATATATCTCTTATATCTGTCTAACCTGTCCTGAACTATACACCTCACTTGATTCTTATTAATCTTTTTTACCAATGCTTCTGTGGCTATTATTCCACATCTATATTCTTTAGAATTTTTTTTACATAATTGTTTACTTTCGGGTGCATCAATCCCATGAAGTCTAATTCGTTTATTTATAATTTTTATAGTATCGCCATCAGTTATGATTGGGCTTCCTGCTATTTCACCAGCTGTAGCTTCAAAAGTTAAGAAAAATATAAATATAGTAAAAACTTTAAATATTTTCATATTATTTAATTTTTAATTTTACAAAAATATTAATTAATAAATAAGCAATCACTGCCCCTATACTATTAGCAAACAAATCGTAAAACTCAAAAGCTCTGTTTGGAATTAAGCAATGTGCTAATTCAAGTAAGATAGAAAGAGAGAACAAAAAAGTAAAGCTGTTTAAAAAATTTTGATATTTTAATCTAACTACCAATCCTAGAGTGGTTAAGTAAAAGAAAAAAATTAGATGGTTAATAGATGTGCCTATTGGGTTAGATATTAGATTAGGTTGTTGACCTAGGTTTCCATATAATAAATATCCAATCAAACTTCCTGGAAATAAATAAAGAACAAATAAAATCAATAATGAAAAATAATATGAGTATTCTAGTAGTTTAAATATAGTATTTTTCATTTAAGGTTTAATATAGTACATAATAACTTATTTAACTATTATGACTAAATTAATTCTTACAAGGCACGGTCAAAGTACATGGAATGCTGAAAATAGATTTACTGGCTGGGTAGATGTAGATCTTTCAGACAAAGGAATAGGAGAAGCTGAAAAATCTGGTCAAATAATAAAAGACTTAAATATAAAGATCGATATCTCTTATACATCATACTTAAAAAGAGCTATTAAAACTCTAACAAGTATTTTAAAAAAAAATAATCTTGAGCTAAAATTCAACACAGCATGGCAACTCAATGAAAGACATTACGGTTCTTTAACTGGTTTAAATAAAGAAGAAACAAAAAAGAAAATTGGTGAAGAGCAGTTTAAAAAATATAGGAGATCTTGGGATATAGCGCCACCTCCTATGGAAGAAAAGAGTGAGTATCAAACTTTATTTAGTCCATTGAATGCGAGTATACCAGTGGGCATGTCACCTTTTACTGAATCTTTAAAAAATACATATGACAGAGTTGTACCTTTTTATGAAAATGAAATTAAAAAAAATCTTATAGAAAAAAAAAATGTTTTGATTTCTGCCCACGGAAATTCTCTTAGAGCACTATGTAAATATTTATTTAATATATCTGACACAAAAATTAATGAATTGGAAATACCAACGGGAAACCCTCTTGTAATTGAATTTGAAAATAATCTTAAGGTTAATAAATATTATTACTTAGATGAGACAAGAGCGAAAGATATTATTTTTAATCAATAATTTTTAAACTAGAAATTTTATTATACATTTCAAATGTATTTAGATGATAAAATTTTTGCTTACTTTCCAATCCGCATAAATTTTTATCTTTTATTAAANCACTCCATACTTTGTTCATCGAAAATACTTTAGAATCTGATTTTAGATAACTTCTTTTCGTTATATGTAGGCCAGTAAAAATAAGCTTACTTTCTGAATTTTTAGAAACTAATCTATCTTTTAGATTAAAATCTCCAGCAAAGGATGGGTCAATTGAAAGAGTTTTATCAACTAGCAATAAACTTGGTTTATTATTATTGAAATAAACTTCTTCGAGTTTTTTTGTCTCCTCTATATATGCCTTACTCCACAGAGTATCAGGATTAATAACAAAGAATGGGTTATCGTTAAAATTATTAGTTCCAGCAAATACTCCGCCACCGGTATCTAGTAATAATTCTGTTTCGTCTGAAATATTAATTTGAACATTAAATTTTTTCTCGTTTAAAAAGTTTCTGATCTGGTCTGGTAAATAGTGAACATTGATACTAATTTCCACAACTCCACAATTAATTAATAAATTTATAGCTCTTTCTAGCAAACTTATATTGTTTATTTCTAAAAGAGGCTTCGGTTTATTGAGCGTTAAAGGTTGCATTCTTTTGCCAAGCCCCGCTGCTAAAATCATTCCATGTTTAATTTTCATATTGTTTTAACAATTTCAATTTTTTTATAGGTAAATTTTTCTGCATTAATAAGTTTAAGTTTTTAAAAATTGGATTTTTTAATCTTCTTTCAATTAATGTCCATGTGTAAGGCAAATATTTTAAATAATTTTTTTTATTGTCTCGTTTCCATAGGCGCACAAATATTCCTAATATTTTTAAATTTCTTTGAACGGATAAAATATCAAAATCATTTTTTAGTTTTTCCTCTTTTTCATTTTTATATTTAGATCCTTGCCAATAAAATTTAAATAATTTATTTTGTAAATCTTGAGGCAGTTTTATTCTTACATCATCAATCAATGACGCTACATCATATAGCGGATTTCCTATTATAGCATCCTGACTATCAATCAAACCTAATTTCTTTTTGTTAATCATAATATTTGAAACGTGAAAATCTCTATGTACAAAAGTATTGTTTATAAAATTTAATTTTTTGTAAACTATGTTTAATTCTTTTCTAAGTAATCTTTTAATCTTGTTTATATTCTTATTTTTCAAAAAATATTTTAAATACCAATCAAAAAATAAATCTGATTCTTTATGAAGATTTTCTAAAGTATACTTAGGAAATTTAATCTTAAATTTTCCCATTTTGTAATTTTTCTTTAACTTAATTTGTTGCAGTTTAAAAATTATTTTAATTAAAGATTTATAATCATTAGCTTTATTTTTCTTTATAATAATCAAATTCAAAAATGATTGTTCACCTAGATCAGATATCTCCATCATATTATTTTTGTAATGATTACTAATTAGTTTTGGAGCAGTAATCTTGTTAGAATTTAAAATTTTGTTTACAACGCTGTAAACAATGAGGTTTTTATATTTCTCTTTTTTAGCAGATACGATAATCGATGTTTTATTATTTTTTTTTAATCTATAAAATTCTCTAAAAGAAGCATCTCCTGATATTTTTTTTAGTCTATAATTCATTTTCAAAATTTTTCCATTTTCCAAATCCAACTATCTTCATTTCTCTTTCATCGTCACTTGCTGCATAATTCAAATAAATTTCTAATTTATCTTTTAAAGGTGTTTTAATTAAATCAGGCCATTCTATAATTTTGATTGTATCCTGATCTTCTGAAAATATCCCTAAGTGGTTTAGCTCTTTGCTTTCTTTAATTCTGTACAAATCATAATGCATTATTTTTAGATCTTTAATATCGTACTCATATAATAAGTTAAATGTTGGGCTTAAAACTTCTGTAGGCTTTAAATCTTTTGCTTCTTGTAAATTATTGATTANATTTCTTGTGAATGTTGTTTTACCAACACCAATTTCNCCAATTAAAAATATGCAGTCTTTTTTNGATAAATGGTCAGAAATTTTTTTTGAAATTAAATTTAGGTGATCTAAAGATTTTACAATCATTAGCTACTNTTTAGTAGCGATAAGTATCTGGCTTGAAGGGTCCCGATGGTTTAACGCTTATATAGTCGGCTTGCTCTTTAGACATTTTCGTTAGTTTAGCGCCAACTTTTTCTAAGTGCAACATTGCAACTTTTTCATCTAAATGTTTCGGTAATACNTATACTTTTTTTTCNTATTTATCAGAATTGTTCCATAATTCAATTTGCGCTATTACTTGGTTGGTAAAAGAAGCGCTCATTACAAAACTTGGGTGACCTGTAGCACTCATTACAAAACTTGGGTGACCTGTAGCGCAACCTAAGTTTACTAACCTACCTTCAGCTAAAAGAATTATTCTTTTTTTGCTAGGTAATTCAATTTCATGAACTTGAGGTTTAATTTCGTCCCACTTATAATTTTTTAGAGCCTCGACTTGAATTTCATTATCAAAGTGACCAATATTACAAAGTATTGCTCTATCTTTCATATCTCTCATATGATCTGCTGTTACAATATCTTTATTGCCTGTTGCCGTTACAACTATGTCAGCACCTTTGATGGCTTCATCCATCACCACGACCTCATAACCTTCCATAGCAGCTTGAAGAGCGCAAATAGGGTCTGTTTCTGTAACCATTACTCTTGCTCCAGCTTGACGAAGTGAAGCAGCACTTCCTTTTCCAACATCACCGAATCCTGCTACTATCGCAACTTTTCCAGACATCATTACATCTGTAGCCCTTTTGATCCCATCAACCAAACTTTCTCTACATCCGTATAGATTGTCAAATTTAGATTTTGTAACCGAGTCGTTTACATTTATAGCTGGAATAAGTAATTCTTTATTTTGTTCCATTTTTTTTAATGCTAAAACTCCAGTAGTAGTTTCTTCTGAAACACCTTTAACGTCTTTTAGTAATTCTTTATAATCTTTATGCATTAAAGCTGTTAGATCTCCTCCATCGTCTAAAATCATATTAGCTTTCCAATCTTTTTTTCCTTCAATAGTTTGCTTAACACACCACCAATACTCTTCTTCAGTTTCACCTTTCCAAGCAAAAACAGGTATCCCAGCTTTTGCAATAGCTGCTGCTGCATGATCTTGTGTTGAAAAAATATTACATGATGACCATCTGACTTCTGCGCCTAATTCAACAAGTGTTTCAATTAAAACAGCAGTTTGAATAGTCATGTGTAGACAACCTAGAATTTTTGCTCCTTTAAGAGGACTTTTACCTTTGTATTCTCTTCGTAAGGCCATTAAACCTGGCATTTCAGTTTCGGCTAACGAAATCTCTTTTCTACCAAAATCTGCTTGCTTAATATCTTTTACTTTAAAATCTTCAGACATAATTTGATTGTTATTATCAATATAACTAAATCTTAGCAAGAAAGAATGCTAAGAATATTTGGGTAATAACACCTCAACCAGAGCTCCTTTTGTATCAATTCGGTTAGATGCAGCAATCGTACCTTTGTGTAGTTCAACTATATTTTTTACTATATTTAATCCTAATCCAGAATGCTTTCCAAAACTTGCTGGCCTATTGCTATAAAATCTCTTAAATATTTTTTGTGTTGAAGTTTCTGAAAAACCTGGCCCTTCATCTTTTATAGTCATTAATACATTAGTTGATGTTTCTTCAAGAATAATTTCAATTTTTTGATTATTCTGGCTGAATGAAATTGAATTATCCAATAAGTTAGCTATTACCTGCTCCAAACGATTGCCTATTCCAAAAATATAATAACCATTTTTTGTATTTACTTTATCTTTAATATTAATCTCTATTTTTTTGCTTTGATTTATTAAATCTTGTTTAAAATCCTCCACAACACTATTAATGATTTCAATTAGATTTACTTTACTCATTTTTTCCCTTGATAACGATGCTTCATCTTTAAGCATTTGAGAATAGTCAGTTATTAATCTTTCAATTCTTTCTACATCGTGATTTATTATTTTAAGTAATTTTTCACTTTCGTTTTTTTCAGTTGTTTTATCTAATAATTCGGATGCACTTTTTAGTGAAGCTAAGGGATTTCTAATTTCATGTGCTAAATCATTTGAAAATGTTTCAGCGCGATTAGTTCTTTGTTGAAGTTCTTTTGTCATCTCGTCAATCGAAACAGTTAATTTGCCAATTTCATCATCTCTGACAAATACTTTTTTAATATCAATATTCTGATTAGATTTTTTTTTAATCGCTTCGCTGAATTTAACTAATAAACTAATTGGTTTTAAAATATATTTATTTAAAAAAAGTGAAAAAATTAGAATTACAATTGCGACTGCAATCATTGTTCTAACTATAAAAGCTTTTCGTTCTTTTACAGCTGTGATAATTTCATTAGCTTGTTCGGACACTACAATAAATCCTATATCTTTTTTATTAATATTTACTTTACTGAGAGTGCTTACAAAATAATCATTCTTGATTGTTTCATCTATAGTAATTGGCTGGTCAATATATTGATTTAATATAATTTCTTTTATGTTATCTTTTTCTTCTTCTTCAAGTCGTTCTTGAATTTCAGGTGTAATAGATTTACCATCTATAGTTTCTTCAATAATAAAATCTGATCTAGAAAATACACTTTGATCTAAATCTAGAATATTTGTATCTCCAATTAAATTTCCCCGAATATCATAAAACTGTACTCTATCTAAACTTTGAAATAAAAATCGTGCTGAAAGTAAAAAAGTTCTTATTCCTTCTTTTGTAAAATCTATGCTCAGTCTTTCAAAATTATCGACTGTATTACTAATTATGACTTTGTGATTAATTGTTCTATTTTTTACTAGATTTGGCTGGATTGCCTCTAGATAAATAATGGTGAATATTCCTAAAACAGAAAATACTGTAAAATTAAATAAAAGGAACTTCTTTAATATAGAAGCTGATTTTTTTTGTTTCATTAACTAACATTCCATCTATACCCACTTCCATATCTAGTTTCAATCGCTGAAAATTTTTCATCTACTTTTTTGAACTTTTTTCTTATTCTTTTTACGTGACTATCAATCGTTCTATCCTCTATTTCTGTATTTTCTTTGTAGGCAATATCCATTAAATGAGCTCTTTCCTTAATTACTCCTGGTCTTTTAGCTAATTCTTTTACAATTAAAAATTCTGTTGTTGTAAGCTTGTCTGGTAAAGCTTTACCATTCCACTCACACTCCAGTTGAGCAGGATCTAACTTTAATTTGCCGTGAGCTATGATATTTTTTGTATCATCAACTACATTATTTTTTTTCCTTAATTGAACTCTAATTCTTTCAATCAAAACTTTAGTTGAAAAGCCACCAGACTTTTTAACAAAATCATCAGCTCCTAATTTTAGCCCTAGAAGTTCGTCTACTTCATCATCTTTTGAGGTAAGAAAAATTATTGGAATAGACATTTTTTTTTTCAATTTTTTTAATAGTTCTTCACCATCCATACGAGGCATTTTAATATCTAGAACCGCTAGATCTGGAGGATTTCTTGTTAAGCCGATCAAAGCTGACTCGCCATCAATATAAGTTTGAACTTTAAATCCCTCACGTTCAAGAGCCATGCTTATACCTGTAAGTATATTTCTATCATCATCCACTAATGCTATTGTTTGTGTCATAATTTAATTCTCCTAATCTTAATGTCAAAATTTAGGCGATTAATGGGCTTCCCCCCAATTAGACCCTGAATTAATACTTACTTCCAAGGGAATCGAAAACATATGATGATCTGAACTTGAGACGGACATCATTGCTTCTTTAATAACTTTTTTAATTTGATTTTCATCTTTAGCTAAGCATTCAAAAATTAATTCATCATGAATTTGAAGTAACATTTTTGCTTTATTGTTTTCTTCTAAAATTTTATCAATTTTAATCATAGCCAATCTAATTATATCAGCAGCAGATCCTTGAATTGGAGCATTAATTGCAGCTCTTTCTTGAAAGCTTCTTACGCTAAAATTCTTATCATTGATTCCCCTTAAATTAATTCTCCTTCCAAAAATATTAGTAACGTACCCTTGTTTTCTACAAATCTTAACGGTCGCGTTCATATACTCTTTGATTTCTGGAAATTTTTTAAAGTATGAATTAATAAAATCTAAAGCCTCTGTGTGAGAAACTGATATTTGTTTTGCCAAACCATATTGTGTGATTCCATATATGATACCAAAATTGATTGCTTTAGCTTTTCTTCTGTAATCATCGCTAACTTTATTAATTGGAACACCAAATACCTGACTTGCTGTTAGTGAATGAATGTCTTGATTATTTTTAAAAGCTTTTTTTAATTCTTTTACGTCCGCCATATCCGCAAGTATTCTCATCTCTATTTGATTATAATCAGCTGAAATCAAAAGATTATTTTTTTCTGCAACAAATGCTTTTCTTATTTCCTTACCATCTAATGTTTTTATTGGTATATTTTGTAAATTTGGATCACTTGAAGCCAACCTACCTGTATTTGTGGCAGCTAATAAAAAAGAAGTGTGCACTCTTTTTGTTTTATTGTTGATGTGTTCTTGTAAAGCATCTGTGTACGTGCTTTTGAGTTTAGATACTTGCCTCCACTCTAAAATTAAATTAGGAAACTTATGACCAGTAAGGGCAAGATCCTCTAGGATTTTAGCACTCGTTGCTAAACTTCCTTTTTTAGTTTTTTTCAATTTTGCAATTTTCAAATCATTATAGATTATTTCACCTAATTGCTTTGGTGATCCTATATTAAATTTTTTTCCTGAAATTTTATATATTTCTTTTTCAATTTTAATTAATCGTTCTTCAAATTTTTTTGAAAGTTTTTTTAAATAATCATCATCAACTTTAATTCCATTAGTTTCTAATTTTGATAAAATTTTGATCATTGGTTTTTCAAAAATTTCATAAATTTTTTCCAATTTTTCTTCTGCAACTCTTTCTGATAAAATATTATATAATCTTAAAGTAACATCTGCATCTTCAGCAGCATATTCTGTAGCAGATTTTAAATCTACATCGGCAAACTTTAATTGCTTTTTTCCGGTACCAACTAAATCCTTATAAGAAATAGTTTTATGCCCAAGATGAATTTCGGACAATGTATCCATGTTATGTCGATTATTTCCTGCATCTAAAGTATAAGATAATAACATCGTGTCCTCGACTGAATTTAATTCTATGCCATAATTTTTAAAAATGATGAAATCATATTTTGTATTCTGACACACTTTTTTAATACTAGGATCCTCAAGAATAATTTTAAGCTTATCCAAAACTAAATTTTTTTTTAAACATTTAGTGTTCTTATGTCCTAGTGGTATATAAAAGGAAGCATTTGTGGCATAACTTATCGAGATTCCTATTAATTCAGCTTCTTGGGGATTTATTGATGAAGTTTCTGTATCAACTGCAATAATTGACTTTTCATTTAAATTCTTGATTAGCTCGTTTAATTCTTTTTCGTTAATAATGCTTTTATAAGATTTTGTATCGATCTTAGTTATTTTTTTTGATTTAATTTCTGAAGTAGAAATATCATTATTTGAGTCACCATAAAAACTAATTGCCTGGCTTAACAATCTATTAAATTCCATTTCCCTTAAAAATTCATAAAGTTTATCTTTATCTATATCTTTAATTAAGAACTCGTTTGGGTCATTTTTTACTGGTACATCCTCTTTTAATGTAACAAGTTTTTTACTTAATAAGGCTTTATCTTTATTGGCTAATAATGTTTCTCTTCTTTTATTTTGAGGAATCTCGGAAGCTTTGCTTAAAAGTTTATCTAAATTTTTATACTTATTAATCAGTTCTGCCGCAGTTTTAATTCCAATACCTGGAACACCGGGAACATTNTCTGAAGANTCNCCAGCNAGTGATTGNACATCGANTACTTGATCAGGTTTGACCCCAAATTTTTCTATCACTTCCTTTTCCCCTATTACNTTACTTTTCATGGGATCAAACAATCTGACTTTATNAGAGACTAATTGCATTAAATCTTTATCAGAAGAAATTACAGTTACTTTAGCGCCAGCTTCAGTAATCTGTTTTGCGTAGGTGGCTATCAGATCGTCAGCCTCATAATTAAGAAGTTCAATTGAGGGTAAATTAAAAGCTTTAACTGATTTTCTAATGTACTCAAACTGAGGAGCTAAATCATCGGGTGCTTCGGTTCGGTTAGCTTTGTATTCGCTATAAATATCATTTCTAAAATTTTTTCGCGCCGAGTCAAAAATTACAGCAAAGTGAGTGGGCTTATGTTTTGAATCATCAGATCTCACATCTTCTAAAAGCTTAAATAACATAGAACAAAAACCACTTACCGCTCCTGTTGGTAGACCATCACTTTTTCTAGATAAAGGTGGTAATGCGTAATAGGCTCTAAAAATATAACCTGAACCATCTATAAGATAAAAATGATCTGTTTTTTTTAATGAACTCATATATATATATTACATTGATTTC
>JGI20159J14440_10002488_pt1 | contig 12444 bp, 10 predicted proteins | sample COG_09_FD_14440 | JGI IMG/M metagenome (IMG submission 14440) | reverse complement strand
GTATGGCCATGATGGCTGCTTCAGTCTTTTTCTTTTTATCAATGAACTCATTTGACCGTAAATGGAAAACATCTATTTTAGTTTCCGGTTTAATCACCTTCATTGCGGCGGTTCACTACTTCTACATGCGCGACTATTGGGGCGGATCAGTACATTTAGACGCAGACGGCGCGGTAGTAGGAAGTTCTCCCACCTTTTTCAGATATGTAGATTGGATTCTTACCGTTCCATTAATGTGCGTAGAGTTTTATTTAATTCTCAAAATAGCTGGGGCAACGAAAAAATTAATGTGGACACTAATTGGAGCCTCTGTTGTAATGCTTGTAACTGGATACTTCGGTGAAGCTGTTTATCAAGAAAATGCTGCATTGTGGGGATTAATTTCGGGAGCTGCATATTTTTACATCGTATATCTAATTATGTTCGGAGAAGCAAAAGAGCTAGCTACAAAAGCCGGTGGAAGTGTTCTTAGCGCGCACAATATGCTTGTGAAATTTGTGCTTATAGGTTGGGCCATTTACCCTCTTGGATACATGATCGGAACGGCTGATGGACAATGGTATTCCTTCATGGGAGACATTGGTATTGACATGAATGTTGTATACAACATCGGTGATGCCATCAATAAAATTGGTTTTGGACTTGTTGTATACAGTTTGGCTGTAGCTTCAACTTCTAAAGAGGCAGCTTAAGTATGTTTCTTTAAATTAATTTAGTTTATAACGGGGCTTCGGTCCCGTTTTTTATTTGAACCAACTTGCGTATTTTACGTAATTTTTTGCAATTCTTTTAACCTCGCCCTCAAATAACTCTGGAGATAAACTCTTGACTTTTTTAGCTGGAACTCCAGCATAAATCGTCCATGATTCAACTTTTGTTCCTTCCAAAATAACGGCTCCGGCAGCAATAATACAATTGGACTCAATCACAATTGTCCATTACAATAGACCCCATTCCAATGAGGACATCATCACCAATTTCACAACCATGTAACAATGCATTATGTCCAATTGAGACATTGTTACCTATATTCACTTTAGTTTTTTCAAATGTACAATGTATAACCGCGCCATCTTGGACATTCACTTGGTTCCCCATTCGAATTGAATTTACATCACCACGAACAACTGCATTAAACCAAATTGAACAATCGTTGCCCATTCGAACATCTCCAACAACAGTAGCATTTTCTGCTAACCAACAGTTATCTCCAAATAATGGTGTGTTGCCTCTGCAAGACTTAATTAGTGCCATATTATACCTCGATTAACTCCAAATCAACCTGTCTTTTTCTTGGACTGACCTCATATATTCTAACTTTAACTCGGTCTCCAAAATTGTATTCTTTTTTGGTTTTTGAACCAATAATTCGAAATGAATCCTGATCAAAGCGAAAACGATCACCTGGTATCGCATTCATTGGAACCATTCCCTCACAATGATTTTCATCCATACGCACATACATCCCATGATCAGCAATACCGGAAATCACACCTTCAAATTCTTCACCTATAAATTCTTGGACAAACAAAGTGTGAAAATATTTTGTGGATTCTCTTTCTGATTCAGATGCTTTTTTCTCATTGCTTGAAATATGTTTACAGATTTGTTCTAATCCTTTATCAAATTTACTTCCTGATTTAGCCAGTTTATTTTCAAGCATTCGATGAATAATTAAATCAGCATAACGTCTTATTGGTGAAGTGAAATGAGTGTAATATGGAAAAGCGAGTCCATAATGACCTATATTTTCAACTTCATAAGTTGCTTTTGCCATTGATCTAATCGCCATTGACTGAATCATTGAATATTCGTTTTTTAATCGAATGTCCCCTAATAATTTATTAATGTTTTTCGATATGCTTTCGGGTTGAGTTAAGTCCACGCTATATCCAAATTTCTTAATGAAAACTGAAAATATATCCAGCTTAGCGGGGTCTGGCGTATCATGTACCCGATAGATACATGTTGACTTTTGCTCATTTTCAGTAGGTTTACCCAAAAACATCGCAACATGACGATTTGCCAACAGCATAAACTCCTCAACTAATTTGTGTGCATCTTTTGATGTTTTAATCAGGATTCCTTCAGGGAACCCATTTTCCCCTAATTTGAATCTCATCTCTTCTGATTCAATACTCAAAGCACCATTTTTCAATCTGCGTTTTCGCATTACCTTGGCAATCTTATCTAGAAGCTTTAGCTCTGAGGCGTGATCACCTCCATCACCCATTATGATATCTTGCGCCTCTTCATAGGTGAACCTCCTGTCTGAATGTATTACGCCTTTACCATACCATTCTTTAAACACCTTTCCACTTTCATCCATCTCAAATACTGCAGAAAAAGTGTATTTATCTTCATGTGGACGTAGTGAACAGGCTACATTCGATAATTGTTCAGGAAGCATTGGAATAACTCTGTCGACCAAGTAAACGGAATTAGATCTCTTTACCGCCTCTTTATCCATATGACTGTTTGGCTTTACATAATGACTGACATCAGCGATATGAACACCTATCTCAAGATTCCCGTTTTGTAAACGTTCTATAGAAATAGCGTCATCAAAATCTCTAGCGTCCAAAGGATCAATAGTAACGGTGAGGGTTTTTCTGAAATCTCGACGTCTCTTTATTTCGTCAGAATCTAATTCAATTTTCACATATTCCGCCTCATCGATAACTTCTTGAGGGAATTCTGGTTCTATTCCATGATTATATAAAATAGATAACATTTCTGCATCATTACTGCCCGACGCTCCAAGAACGGTGGACACCTCACCATAGGGAGTATTCGATCCCTTTGGCCATGCGGTTATTTTCGCCAAGACTTTTTGACCGTGCTTGGCACCATTTGTTTTGGATAATGGAATGATGATCTCCGTGCCCATTCTGTGGTTATCAGGTATAAGAATCGCATCTTTTCTGGCTATTCGTAATTCACCAACAAAAAGAACTTTGTCTCGTTTAAGAACCTCAACAACAACGCCTTCATCTCTAGATTTGCCTTCTTTGATTATTTTTATTCTTACCTGATCATTTTGAAGTGCTCTGTTTGTATTTGGAGGAGCAATATAAATATCTCTTTCTTGTCCATCCACAGAAACAAAACCTGCTCCTCTTTGGGTAATGTCTATTTTACCCTCTAAATATTGAGAATTCTGAAGACTTTTGAAGGTAAAATGATTAACTCTTTCGATTGAACCATGTTTTACAAGCATACTTAGCTCATCAAATACATTTTGTCTTGAATTCGGGTCGCGTGCATCAATAACTTGACAAATTTCTTTGTGGGTAAGCTGTTCTCCTTGATTTCGTTCAAAAACCTGAATCAATAAAGGTCTAATAGAATTTCTTTTAAAGCCTTTTTTTGAATGCTTTTTTCTGTTTTTTGACATATGGTAAAAGTAGACAATTAATTGTCAGTGTAGAGAAAATGTAAAAAGGGGAATAGGTTAATGTTTAACGATTACTTTACGCATAATCGACTTCATTCCTGGAATATCAAAAGAAATAATATAAATACCACTTTTAAATGATGATATATCTATCTTTTCAGAAGAAGAAACACTTTTTTGAACTACAAGATTTCCAAGTACATCAACCATCTTCATTTTGGCACCTTGAACACCGTTCATGGAAACCTGTATGAAATCAGACGCAGGATTTGGAGCAATTGATACTGTAATAGGTTCGGCAAGCTCAAGACCTAAAGGATATTCAAACATTAAATCAACAGAGTCAATATAAAGGCTACCATTATAAGAAATGTAATAGCGGTAATGTCCAATTCCGTATGATAAATCTTGAGGATCAATAGTTACTTTTAATTTCCCATACTCTCCTGCCCCAACAGAAAAAGAACCTGATGTTGGCGTTGTCCATGGATTTCCATTCATTTGACTAGAAGAATAACAAGTACCTCCAAAGGGATCTGTAGAATGACCCCAACACAAATTATCAGTCCATTCTGATGGCACATCCACCTGATATCGGGTTACTCTCCAAGTAGCTGCCGAACCTTCATTATTAATGTCAAAAGAAATATCAACCGGATCTGCAGAGGAAACAGTTTCGAAATGTGTGCCCCCTGATATTACGTCAGAGCTGCCATTTATATTTATTGATGTTTGCGATGTAACCATAAATGGTATTAGCAAAAAGGATAATATGTATAGTTTTTTCATAATGTATTAACAAATATAAGTTTAATATATAAAATCACAAAATTTGAACAAATTCAGTGCCAAATACCAAACATTGTATTTTTGTTTACTTTTGGATTGGCATTCTATTTGCTAAGTATCAAATAAATATTAAAATATGAAATTATCCATTATCACATTATTTTGCTTTCTAGTTGGTTTTTCTTTTGGTCAAGAAGAGGCTGAGAAGAACATGAAAAAACTACCCTCTGTTGTTCTAAAAAACCTTAAAGGAAAATCTGTCAATACCTCAGAAATGGGCTTTGAAGGACCCGTAGTTATTAGCTTTTGGGCTACTTGGTGTTCTCCATGTAAAAAAGAGTTGAACACAATTCATGATTTATACCCAGATTGGCAAGATGAAACTGGTGTGACCTTAGTTGCGGTATCTATTGATGATGAAAAAACCAAAGCACGTGTTTCTCCTTATGCCAATGCAAAGGCTTGGGATTATGAAATCCTTTTAGATCCAAATGGCGACTTTAAACGTGCCATGGGTGTAAATAATGTACCTCATACGTTTCTAATTGATAGTGACGGAAATATTGTATATTCACACAACAATTATGCGCCAGGTGATGAAGATGAGCTTTATGAGCACATACTTGAGCTAGGCTCCAAATGATGTTTGCATGAAAATAAAGTTATTTCTTTTAGCTCCCTTTGTTTTGGGGGCTTATTTTTTGTTTGCACAAGGAACTATAAGTGGGAACGCAGAAAGCACCTTCCAATATCTAAACGAAGACACCGTAATTGGAGCGAATCAGCCCCCCTCAAAGGGCTTAATCAATTCATACATGAATGTCTTTTACACCAATGGAAACTTCAAGGCGGGGATGAGGCTCGAGTCATACCTTCCCAGAATTCAAGGATATCCAAACAGGTTTGACGGAACAGGTTTAGGAATGCGTTATGTTGGATATGAAAATGATTTTGTGGATGTTACTTTGGGTTCATTTTATGAACAATTTGGTGCAGGGCTATCTTTAAGAGCATATGAAGACAGAGCTTTGGGTTATGACAACTTACTCGATGGTGCTCGAATCATTGTAAAACCGAGAAAAGGAATTGTATTAAAAGGGGTTTACGGATATCAAAGGTTATCCTTTCAAGAAGGACGAATTGTACATGGTGCAGGAATTGTACGGGGAACGGACGCAGAATTTCACTTGAATGAGATTTTTAAAAAAATGGAAACCTCTTCTCTTGATTTAACACTCGGAGCGTCTTTTGTAAGTAAATATCAAAAAGACGATAACTCAACACTTGTTCTACCTGAAAATGTGGGATCCTATGGCGGAAGAATCAAAATGCTTTACAAGAATATTTATTTTGACGGAGAGTACATCCAAAAAGAACAAGACCCTAGTAATGACAATGGTAACATCTACAATTATGGCCACGCAAGTGTTTTTAATTTAAGTTATACTCAAAAAGGATTAGGTATATTGATTTCGGGAAAATCAGTTGACAACATGAGCTATCGTTCTGATAGAACAAAAGACTTACAGGATGTATTTATCAATTACCTTCCTGCATTGAACAAAACGCATACTTATAATCTTGTGGCTACACTTTACCCGTATGCAACACAACCCGTCGGAGAAGTCGCTTTTCAGGCAGATGTGATGTACACTTTTTTAAGAAAAACCAAGCTTGGTGGTAAATATGGAACTACCATTGGTTTTAATTATTCCACAACTTATGAGCCAAAAAAAACATACAATTCGAACTACCCCTCTGACTCTACAGGAATCGCCTACAAATCGACTCCTTTTGTAATGAGTGATAGCCTATATTGGCAGGATATTAATTTTAATATTTCTAAAAAATTTAACAAAAAATTCTCTGGGATATTGAGCTATTATAATATTCAAATCAATAATGATGTAGCAAAAATATCCAATGATGCACAAGGTGTTATTAATGCCCATATTGGTGTAGTTGAAATGCTCTTTAAATTAAAACCAAAACATTCCATTCGAACGGAAATTCAAGGACTATTCGTTCAAGATAAGGATGGAGTGATTAATGATAAGGGGAATTGGTTTACAGCACTTATTGAATATACCATTTCACCGAATTATTTTTTCAGCTTTATGAATCAATACAATTATGGGAATCCCGACAAAACCAAGCGTGTAAATTACCCAATTATGACTTGTGGTTACATTAAAGGTTCTACTAGATTTACTGTTTCATATGGCCGACAAAGAGCTGGCTTGTTCTGTGTTGGAGGGGTTTGTCGATTTGTCCCTGCCAATAATGGCCTCACCTTAAGTTTTACACAAAGTTTTTAATATGCGTTTATTTCTATTTATCTTTCTTTTTGGGTTTCTGATTTCCTCTTGCGATCATGTAAAAAACCCATACCCTGCTGAAGTAAATCTTGAATTAGACACCAATTTATATCCGGGTTTATGGTCTGACTATGAAAATAATGAATGGCCGACTTTTTCACAAAATACAAACACCAGTAAAAACGTCCTGATAGAGGATTTTACAGGACATAAATGTGTGTTCTGTCCTGCTGCTGCTGAGCTTGCTCATCAATTACATGAGGCAAATCCTTCAAGGGTGTTCACTGCATCAATGCATGCAGGTCCTGATGGGGTTGGTGATTTCCAGACCGTTTCTCCTCCAGACTATCCCCTAGACTTTACGAACCCTGAAGGTGTTGAAATCGGTATATATTTCGGAGAAAATGATGGTGGCTTTCCTGGAAACCCTCGCGGAACCGTGAATCGATTTAACAATGGTACTGTTTTTCAAAGTCCAACGCAATGGACCAGTATGGTTAGTGATCAATTGAATTCAACTAATCTGAAAGTGAATATTCAATCCTCTCTCAATTATTATCCAGAAACAAAAGGTGCTTTTTTACATGTTGAATTAGACCCTATTGATCAAGGTGTAACTTCGAAGCTCGGCATTGCCGTTTACTTGATTGAAGACTCCTTGGTTGGCGATCAAAAAATGAGCGACAATTCCCATAATTCTAGCTATACCCATAGAGATATTCACCGAGGAAATTTAAACGAAATGGCTTTTGGCCGACCAGTCTCGAGTGATGATTTAATTGGAGAAAATTATTATATAAATTATAGCTTCAACGTTCCAAATCAATTGGACGGACAGTATAATGCCTCTAATATGCATTTATTGGTATACGCATTCAATACAGAAACTTGGGAAATCTACCAGGTGGTTAAACAGAAAATCAACCCTTAACGGAGTTTAACTATTTTTTAACGTTTGAGGTCGGGTTTCTTTCTTTTTTGTTTTTTTAAAAGCATATATTTGAGTAGATATAATTACTATGGCTCTTAGACAACAATTTTCTCAAAAGCTCGAACAAAGACTGTCTCCTCAACAGATTCAGCTAATGAAGCTATTGCAAGTCCCCACTATGGAGCTAGACCAACGAATCAAACAGGAGATTGAAGAAAACCCTGCCCTTGAGGAAGGGAAAGAACTTGATGATGATGATTTTTCTAACGAAGATTCCTTTGAAGAAGGTGAAGGAGAGGAGTTTGATATCTCTGATTATCTTGATGATGATGTGGCGGATTATAAAACCAAATCAAGTAATCATTCTAAAGATGATGATGATAAAGTAATCCCCTTTTCAGGGGGTCATACATTTAGAGAAAAGCTATCTGAACAGCTTCAGCTTTTTCGTTTAGATGACAACCAAAAAATCGTTGCAAGCATCCTTATCGGAAACCTTGATGAAGCAGGTTATTTAAATAGAGACATTGAGGCAATTGTTGACGATCTCGCATTTTCTATGAACATCCAAACCACAGAGGAAGAGGTAGTTGAAGTATTAAAAATGATACAAGATCTAGATCCCGCTGGAATTGGAGCAAGGGATCTTCAGGAATGCCTATTGATTCAAATTAACAGAAAACAAGACGGAAATATTTCTAGATATACGGCAAAAAAAATCTTAGAGAATCATTTTGAAGAATTTACAAAAAAACATTACGATAAAATTTCAAAAAAACTAGAGATAAACGATGAAGACCTGAAAGAGGCGATAGAGGAAATTCTTAAATTAAATCCAAAACCTGGTGGCTCATCAAAAGGATCAAGTAAAAATTTCCAACAAATCATTCCAGATTTTATTATATCTGAAAATGAGGGGAGATTAGAGCTCTTATTGAATTCTCGAAATGCTCCAGAATTACGAATTAGTAGAGAATATGAAACCATGCTACGTTCTTATTCTGAGGGTGCAAAAACCTCAAAATCAGAAAAAGATGCCGTGACCTTCGTTAAACAAAAACTTGATAACGCCAAATGGTTCATAGATGCTATCAGACAAAGACAGCATACTTTATTAATGACAATGACCGCAATTATGCAATACCAAGAGCAGTACTTTATCTCTGGTGATGAAACCAAGCTAAAGCCCATGATCTTAAAAGATATTGCAGACATCGTTAACCTGGACATCTCAACGGTTTCTCGTGTTGCTAATAGTAAATTTGTTCAAACTCACTTTGGAATTTATTCTTTGAAGTATTTTTTCTCTGAATCATTATCTACAGAAAGTGGAGAAGAGGTTTCTACACGAGAAGTGAAAAAAATATTATCTGTTGCCGTTGATTCAGAAAACAAAAAATCACCCCTTACTGACGAAAAACTCATGAACTTATTAAGGGATCAAGGATATAATATTGCAAGAAGAACTGTCGCCAAATACAGAGAACAGCTTAATATACCTGTAGCCAGGATGAGAAAAGAATTATGATCATTCGACTTGGAAATTTCATTTCTTGGTTATTCTTGCCCTTGTTTATTCCGGTCATTGCATTGGCTCTAACCTTGTATATCCCTTCGGAAGAGAAAAACCTAAGTCATCCCTCTTTATATCTATTAGATAAAGATTTTAAAGATCAAATTATTTTTCTATTCTTTGTTTTCGGTACACTTGCTCCTGGTATTTCATTTCTTTTAATGTTCAGAAGAAAACTCATATCAACCCTTGAAATGGATAACCGAACTGAAAGAACTGTTCCATTACTTATCGTTTTTTCTTATTGCCTCATACTCTTTCTCTTGTTCTTTATAAAAGCACCTGACGGAGTATTGCCCATATACATTTACGCGATACCTTTATCTGGAACTATATTGTCTTTGGTTTTTTTACTAATAAATAATTGGACAAAAATTTCTTTGCACGCAGCTGGAGGAGGTATGATAACAGGTTACTTATGTGCCTTTTCGGCACAACAAATTACTTTTAATTATTTGTTGATTCTATTCTGTTTTTTGATTTCAGGATTAATCATGTCTGCTCGACTCGCACTGAACAAACACACACCATTTCAGGTATATTTGGGTTGGATTTTAGCTTTCGTTATTACATTCTACTGCAATTTCTATTATCCTTTTAACCTATTCTAAGAGTTTATTGATCCACTCCAACTCATAATTAAAGACTTCCTCTTGTTCCGGTTCATTATGTAGCTCATGATAGAGTCCATTCCAAAGCTTTAATTTGACATTCTCTTTGGCATTTGTAGCAAAAGCCCTACTTCCCTCTGGAGAAGTGAGGCGATCATCAGAACCATGCATTATGAGCAACGGTATGTTTATTTCTCCAGCATGATCAATTGCATATTGACCTGCAAAATGGACATTCACAAAAAATGCTGAAGTAATCCTATCATGAACCAACTCATCATCCTCGTATTTGCGAATCACCTCTTGGTTTCTAGAAAGTGCGTCTAATTCCAGCTCTGTCGGTTGAGATAACGATGGCCAAATATTCGCACTTAATTTCGCTAAAATTATTTTCCATTTAGGAGGCTCAAATCCCAATCGCAAATAAGGCCCCGTAACCATAGCCCCCTTTAATTCATTTGGTTTTCTCAGTAAAAAATTCAGTACTAAGTTGCCTCCCATACTGTGTCCGAATAGAAAAATAGGAAGACTTGGATAATCGGCTTTTATTTTTAAATATACCCGTTCCATGTCATCCATTAAATGACCATAACTAGGGGTATGGCCTCTTTTTCCCTGCGAACACCCATGGCCGCGAATGTCAAATGCGATTACAGTAAATCCTTCTTTCGAAAAAAAATTCGCCATGTGCCCATATCTGTTGGCGTGTTCCCCCATTCCATGGGTAATCAAGACCAAGCCTTTTTCACTTTTTAATTGATTTGAGAAAATCGAAATTTTTAAATTATCAAGGGATGTTATGGAGGAATACTCTTTCATGTTTTGATTTGAAATATTAAGATACTAATTAGTTAGTTAGTGCTACAATTAAATCCTAAAACTATTTATTAAGTACTCAAGTATAGCTTGTTACTAGTGGAGTGAAAGAACAAAAAAATTAGTTAATGTCATTTTTACACTTATTTATTATATCTTCGTTTTCTAAACTACAACTCTTGACTAGGCTACTTTTAACAATATTCATTGGATTATTGGGCTATATAAATCTGTACGCTCAAAGTATAAATTTTAACGGAATTCCTTTGTTCGAAATCACATCTTCTGATTTTGTATGCGTTCCAGGAGCATACAATACGATCGGGACTGCATCAACATCGGGAAATTGCATAAACATGACCTCAGGAGGCTTTGAAGCAGGAGCGGTTTGGGTTTGTGATGGTATCGATCTTAATCAAAACTTTAAAGTTTCGTTTAACGCGAATTTCGGAAATAATATTTCGACAGGAGATGGAATTGCATTTCTACTTCAACAAGAAGCCCTTCCAAATATAATTGGAGGAAGAGGTGGTGGATTAGGTTATGCGGTGGGTGATGGTGTAGGATGCCAAAGTGGTGCTTGCCCAATTGACCCTTCAGTTGCTGTTGAATTTGACACTTATGATGGATCAGCCTGGCTAGACAACGATCTTGCTTGTAATCACATGTCTATTCAAGTAGATGGATCTACTGGCGCAGGCGCAACTATTGAAGGGCCTTCTTGTTTGATCCCAAGTGGAACAAGCGTGTTAGATGGTCTGGATCATGAAATTTGTATCACCTGGGAACCGAATGTCCTTGAATATAAAATTTACTTCGATGGAGTTCAGATAGGCGAATTTAATGGTGACATACGAACATACTTTCCAAACCCAACCGATGTTTGGTGGGGGTTTACAGCAGCTAGTGGAGGAGCTCCTCAAAATCAATCTGTCTGCAACGTTGTTATGGAAACCAATATTTCAAACCCTACTTGTATTTGTAGCTCATCCATTTCTACGTCCACGAATTCTTTCCCATCTACTTGTAATGGTAATGATGGAAGCTTTTTAATCGGTAGTCTAGAACCCAATTCGACTTATGATTTTTCATATGACCTTGATGGATTTACCGTTGGTCCATTTGCGATTACGACAGATGCATTTGGTAATTATCTTCTTTCTAGTCTAGGGGCGGGAACTTATACTAATTTCACGGCAGATCTATTGGGTTGTATTGTTGTTTCTGCAGGACCGGTTTTACTCATTGAGCCTGATCCGCCAATTCTCGTAATAACAGACCCGCCTGCACGTTGCGAACCAGGGAGCATTGATCTAACTGATCCCTCAATAACTGACGGTTCGTCAGGTGGGGGTTCTCTTACATATTGGGTTGATGCCTTGGCCACAAACCCTGTACCCGATCCAACTAGTGTTACTGCAAGTGGAACGTATTATATTCAATCGGACAACGGATGTACAGATATACAACCTGTGAATGTAATTGTTGACCCAGCACCAATGGTTAACTCCCCACTTCCATGGGAAGCTATTATTTGTAGTGGAGGGTCTTTCAGTTTCAGTCCAAGTGCCGATATTCCTGGTACCACATTTTCTTGGTTTACATCACCTTCATCCCCTAACCTAAGTGGATTCAGTTCAAACGGGAGTGGTTCAATCAATGAAATTATTTCAAATTCAGGCAATACATCTGAAACAGTAATTTATACTCTTTCATCTGTAGGCCCAGCTCCGTCATTTTGTACGGGATCATCCTTTGATTTTATGCTTACCATTTCGCCGGCAACTAATCCAGGGATTGAAAACTATTCGGGGTGTTCTGGTGATGGTTATTCTGTTTTAGTGAATGGTGTAACCTATAATGAATCCAATCCCTCGGGAACAGAAGTCCTATCCAATGCGAATGGATGTGACAGCACCNTAACTATTGATCTCACTTTCAATTCCAGTGTTACCGGTTCAGAAGCTTATACAGGATGTCTTGGGGATGGATATTCCGTAGTAGTCAAT
>JGI20159J14440_10002481_pt1 | contig 12469 bp, 9 predicted proteins | sample COG_09_FD_14440 | JGI IMG/M metagenome (IMG submission 14440) | reverse complement strand
TTGCGTCTTGATCAAGTTCAATGCAGAACCTGCTTTGAACCAATCAATCTGCTGCGCATTGTAGGTATGGTTCAACTTGATAGAATCTGTCGAACCGTCCGCGTGAACCACCTCTAGGGTTAATTGCTTGCCTGGTGCGAAGGCAGCCAGATCAGTGAAATTGAAGGTGTCGTCGGCTTGTATTAGGTCGTAATCTGCTTCGTTGTCGAAGGTCAGACCCAACATACCCTGCTTCTTCAAATTCGTTTCGTGAATACGCGCGAATGACTTGACGATTACCGCGCGAACGCCTAAGTGACGCGGCTCCATCGCTGCGTGTTCGCGAGAAGAACCTTCCCCATAGTTGTGATCACCCACAACGATAGAAGGAACACCAGCTGCTTTGTATGCGCGGGCCACATTTGGTACCTCATCTACAGAACCGTCCAATTGGTTTGTTACAGCGTTGGTCTCTTGGGTGTAAGCGTTTACTGCACCGATCAAACAGTTGTTTGAAATGTTATCTAGGTGACCGCGGTAACGCAACCATGGACCAGCCATAGAGATGTGATCCGTAGTACACTTACCAAAGGCCTTGATCAAAAGCTTAGCGCCTTTGATGTTGGCACCGTCCCATGGAGCGAATGGAGCGAGCAATTGCAAACGCTGAGAGTCTGGCGCGACCGCTACGTTAATTCCTGAACCGTCGGCTGCAGGCGCTTGGTAACCATTGTCCTCCACGGCAAAACCAGCAGATGGCAATTCGTGACCTGTTGGCTCTGCCAATTTCACTTCTTCACCATTTGTATTGGTCAAGGTATCCGTTATCGGGTTAAAATCTAGTTTACCAGAGATTGCAATAGCGGCAACCATTTCCGGTGAAGTAACGAAGGCGTGTGTGTTGGGGTTACCGTCTGCACGCTTCGCGAAGTTTCTATTGAACGAGTGAACGATAGAGTTTTTCTCTTGCTTCTCAGCACCTTCACGCGCCCACTGTCCGATACATGGACCACAAGCATTGGTAAAGATTCTCGTTCCCTCTAATTTATTGAACGTATCCATCAAACCGTCGCGCTCTGCAGTGTAACGCACTTGCTCAGAACCCGGATTGATACCTAAGATCGCCTTAGGCGCAATGCCTTTCTCTACTGCATCAGCAACGATAGAAGCAGCACGCGTCAAATCTTCGTACGATGAGTTGGTACACGAACCGATCAATGCCCACTCAATATCCGTTGGCCAATCGTTGGCTGCAGCTTTCTCCTTCATCTCAGCTACTGGTGTAGCGAGATCTGGAGTAAACGGTCCGTTCAAATGTGGAGTCAATTCGTCTAGGTTGATTTCGATCACTTGGTCGAAGTACTGCTCAGGGTTTGCATATACCTCAGCATCACCGGTCAAGTGTTCAGCTACTGCATCGGCAGCGTCCACTACATCTTGACGACCAGTAGCCGCCAAATAGCGACGCATACTGTCGTCGTAACCGAAGGTTGATGTCGTTGCACCGATCTCAGCACCCATGTTACAAATGGTCCCTTTACCTGTAGCGCTCAAGCTCTCAGCACCCTCACCGAAGTACTCAACTATTGCACCAGTACCGCCTTTCACCGTGAGGATACCAGCCACTTTTAAGATGACATCTTTCGCTGAAGTCCAACCGTTCAACCGACCAGTTAGCTTTACACCGATAAGTTTTGGGAACTTCAGCTCCCAAGCCATACCGGCCATCACATCTACAGCATCTGCACCACCAACACCAATAGCGACCATACCTAGACCACCAGCATTTACGGTGTGCGAATCTGTACCGATCATCATACCGCCTGGGAAGGCATAATTCTCGAGAACTACCTGGTGAATAATACCAGCACCTGGTTTCCAGAAACCGATGCCGTATTTGTTACATACTGAAGACAAGAAGTTGAACACTTCATTATTCTTATTGATTCCGTCTTGCAAATCTTTATCTGCACCTATTCTCGCTTGGATCAAGTGATCCGCGTGAGCCGTTGAAGGAACCGCTACTTTGCTTTTACCAGCTTGCATGAACTGCAACAATGCCATCTGGGCGGTTGCATCCTGCATGGCTACGCGGTCGGGTGCAAAATCTACATAGCTTGCACCTCTACCAAAGGCCTCAGTGGCATTACCTTCCCACAAGTGGGTATATAAAATCTTTTCAGCTAGTGTTAATGGTTTACCAACCGCTTCACGAGCTGCTGCAACGCGCTCAGGGTAACGGTTATAAACCTTGCGGATCATATCGATATCAAAGGTCATAGAACTGTAATTTCTCTATTTAATTCGATGCGAATTTACCACATAAAATGTGATTATAAGGTGTGTTTTTGCACCGGAACCAACATCTAGAACCGCTCTTTGAAAGATTAAAGATTATCGCGATCTAAAATCTATATATTCTCAAAAAATACAATGGTAATTTAAGAATTAAGGAATCCAAACCTTAAGATTGTGGTACCAGTTATCGCCTTCAATTCGAACGATATACATGCCCGAAGACCAAAGCGCCGTGCTAAAGCGATAGGCTTTAGCGTTTTTGTCTGATGCAGCTGTAAGCTTACCAGTAGCATCAAATACACGTACGCCTTGTGGACTCCCCAAGACTACATTCAAATGCCCATCTGCTTGATAAACGCTCATGTCGCGTAAAACAGTTTCCATGACATCTAAAAGCTCAAAGCCCGCAGTGTGTGCACTGTCCATAGCTGGATTGAAACTCCAATCCTTAATGGTAAAGCTCTTTGCACTATCCTCTACATCGATACGCGCCCAACCATAGCACGCAGTATCATTCTTTATGATGCGAAGACCTAAGTATCCATCTGTAAGTGGACCTGCCCAATTTGAATTAGGATAAGCCACGCCATCCACATGAAAAGCCATATAGCCCGCCGCTGTAGCAGCATTGATACCGGACCAGCTCTGTGAGGCATCTATAGTTGTACCTGGAAGTACTTTTTCTACGTAACTAAAGCCATTTTGTCCCGCGCCCATGGCAAGGTTCCCCTCGATACTATCACCAGGGTGCAGAAGAATAGCATTAACGTTGCCTAGTTGGCCGCCGCTCAGTATGTGTTCAATGGTAAAATCCACAATAGTATCCCCGTCAAGGTCCAATTCAAAAATCCCATCCACAATCGTGGTATCAGGAATGTCCGTGTATTGATATTGCGCTTGTGCTGCAGTGCCTCCTAGAAGTGCTGCTGCGGTTGCCATGTATTGACTAAGACGTTTAGAATCCGATTTTTCCATGGAGGCAAATATAAACCTAAAAGCGTCGCAACTGTGTCTTTACGACCCCTTTGAGACTGGAAATATCCACTGTTTTATTCAAAACTTTTGTTAAAACTGCAAATGCCTCCGTCAAGCGCGACGAAACCTTACCCTCTCCTGCCGCTTCCATAATATCCTCAAACCATAGTTCCACCACCGTAGCCTGCGCATCCATGGTAAATAACAACGTCATTTCCTGATGGGCCTTCTCCCACCGGTCCATTTCGTTCCAATGCAAAGGAGCCCTTTCGGCACCCATCAAATGCCGTTGACTTTGCATAAGTGCATTTCCTTCCCGGCGCATGGCAATGATCACCTTTGGGCCCTCAGGAAGTGGAGCCTTAATGAGCAAAGGCGCCACAATTTTAACCGATTGACCACGCAAACCTTCTAACCAATTGGCGTCGAAAGTCCAAGACTTAATTTTTTCATGTTCAAAATAACCTGCTGCATTGAACTCATCGGCTTTACGGGTCTCATCCGTCACAGGCAAAACCCCAAGCGACTTGAGTAGTTGCATGCCCAATGAAGTACCGCTGCGAGGCGGCCCCGTGACGATAAATAATGGCACCTTATGGTNATCCGGGAGNAAGGCTTTTTGGACTGCCTTTGCAGTATGGGCCGCCTCTGCATCGCCCGTTTTGATGAATAACCAGGCCAATGCACCATGAACCCAAGGCTGATGAAAAACCAACGTGGTACTTTTCAATCCAACCTCGATTGCCGCTTCCCAATTCTCAACATGTAAATAGTAACGTAGCCAAAGGTTCAGCACATCCGGTCGGTCTATCGCTATGGGCTCCAATAGGCGATGTAGCGCTTCGAATTGGTCCGCTTTTACTAAAAATCGACCCCAGAGAATGGCAGTAGAGACCTCAATGGAGTGCGAGGTGAAATTGGGCAATACCCAATCTTCCTTTTTTGACAACGCCACCAAGGCACGGTAATACGCCCAGATTGCAGGCTGTCCTTGTTCGTGCGTGGTCCAGGCCAGCAGTCTTTCTAATTCTAAATACTGCTCAGATTCCGCAAGCAGCGCAGCGCCCAATTGCAGATAACGCAGTGGAGATGCTGCATTCAACTTTAGCGCAGCCAATTCCCGCCATGCCTCTTCTGGACGTCCTTCGGCACGCAGGCTGCGTGCGAGGTAGTAAGCGTTTTCTAACAAACGTTGACCAGTTACTTCCGTTGCATCTGCATCCAGATACCCCATAGCAACAAGGCTCGTTAGCATGGATGATTCGAGCGCCACAGGCTCCTGATCCGCCGTAACAATCTCCACCGCATTTGGCACTTGCGCCTCGTGTTCTCCCGGGGTAAAGCATGGAGCAACGCGACCTCTCATGGCCGGTGTCGCTTGCACATTGTGAACCGCTAGCAACGAAGGCGCGATGTCTAAGAGGGTTAAACCACTTGTCACCGCATCTTTATCCAAAGAGGGACCTTTCGCTAAAAAAACACCAAAATGGCGGTGTTCTAAGGCGGGCGCACCGGCGTGGCTNGGCAATTGGCCCCAACGCTCATCACCTGACTTAAAGCCGTGATCGCTGATTAAAAAAGTGGTTGTCGTATCGTCCGTATAATGGAGCAAGGCATCAAGGAAAAGATCGTGCAGACGGTAAGCCGCGGTCACGATATGCTTATATTTTAAATACGCCTCATTAGAAACGCCCGGCAACTGAGGAGGGTGGTATTTCATCCCCAAATGCTTGTAGTGGTCCAGCGCATCGTAATAGATGCTGGCGTGATTCTGTGCACCATAAGCTAAGGCCATGGTAGCGAGGGTATGCACATTGATGGCGTGTGTCGTAATCTTTAAAACGCTTCGAACGACGGCATCTTCACTGCTCACGTCTAGGTCCGGAAAAAACAGCGCTATGGCCTGTACCGGTATTTCTTCGGGTTGCAACAATAACGCACGAGCGAGCGGTTGCAAATTGGAGGGCTGAATACCCGCCGAGAGCCAATTCCCGTCCTCAGCTGGAGCGAGATTTGAAACCCTAACCCCACCTCCACTGCTTGCTGGCGCAGGGTGAGAAGGCCACCAACCTACTGTTGTACACGAGTGGCCGTTCTCTTCTAAAATATCCCAATACGTGGGGACTTTTAGCGAGGTACCTCGAACCGCTCTTACACGCCCATTCTCAAGCTCCGTAAATCCATGAATCCCATGCTTAGAGGGCCATTGTGACGTAGCTATCGTACTCCAAAGCATAGGGGAAATAGGCGGATCTAAGGTGGCCAATTGGGCCTGTACCCCGCCATCCATCAAGCCGGTAAGGTTTGGCATCTTTCCGGAAGTTAGTAGGGGTGACATTACCTGCCAATCGGCAGCATCCCATCCCACCAACAAAGAGGTTAGCGGTACTGTACTTGCTGGGACGGCGGGAAATTGAGAAAGATCTAGGCCTTTAAATTGAGCGACAGCTTTATAACCGCCGGCCAGAAAACCCAATGTATATATGTCCTTTTGCCCCATGGCGTAAAAGTAATTGCTAAATTTGATGTGACCCCACTGCTGTGCCCATGAAGACCAAAGCTTTTTCTGACATCCTGTCCTTATCCTGGTCTGCGATCAAAGCATCGCCGCTAAGAACCGTACTTACCTCATTGATCATTTCTTTCGGCATCATGGCTCTGGTAGGCATTTTAAGTGCGACCGATGCGCTTAAACAAAGCTTAGAAAGCAACTTCACGAGCCTTGGTGCAAATACCTTGACCGTTCGAAATTCACAAGGTGGCTTTTTTGCTGGCGGCGCGAAACGACGTCAAAACCCCAACATATCCTATCGTCAAGCGAAGGCTTTTAAAGACCGCATGACTTTTGCAGGCGCTCGAACCAGCTTAACTTATGTCGCTGGTGGTACAGAACAACTCAGCTATGGGAATACGAGCACAAACCCTAACAACATGGTTACTGCAGCCGACGAAAACTACTTGTATACGGGAGGGTTTGAATTGGAAGAAGGACGAAACTTTACCGCAGACGATGTACAACGAGGTAAGAATTATGTCATTTTAGGCAATGAAACAAAGACCACGCTATTTGGCGACGCTTCTGCCGCCGGAAAGACCATTAAAATGCGCGGCAAACCTTACACAGTTGTTGGCGTTCTCGCGGAGAAAGGGAATTCAGGGATGTTCTCTGGAGACCGAGGTGCTTGGGTAACCATCACCTATGCTCGAGCAAATTTCACTGCAGGCCGGCCCAATTATACCCTCAGCATTAACGCACCCAGCGCTCCTTTGCTCGATGCCGTACAAGGGCAATGTACCGCGCTCATGCGCAGTGTAAGAAAGCTAAAACCCAAAGAAGAAAATAATTTTTACATCATCCGTAGCGACAGTATTGCGCGGAGTTTGATTGAAAATCTCGGAATGGTCACGACGGGTGCCTTTATCATTGGAATCATCACCTTGCTTGGTGCCTCCATTGCATTGATGAATATCATGCTGGTCAGTGTTACGGAACGAACACGTGAGATCGGAACGAGAAAAGCCCTGGGCGCAACGAAGAAAAGTATCAGCTCGCAATTTTTGGGAGAGGCTATTGTCATCACGCAATTGGGCGGATGGACGGGCATCGTATTTGGCATTATTATCGGAAATGTTGTTGCCAATATGGTCGATGGCCAATTTTTCATTCCATGGATCTGGATTACCGTAGCCTTTATCCTATCCGTAGGTGTTGGTCTTCTAGCTGGCTGGTATCCCGCGAGTAAGGCTGCTGCCCTAAACCCGGTAGATGCTTTGAGGCACGAATAAATACGTGGACACTACTTACGTTCCATTTTTTGATACCCTACTGCGGCACCTGTGCTCGTACCTAGGGAGATCCACAAACCAACATCATCCATAAACAACCCAAGTAGCAGCCCTGCTACTACTCCAATAATTAAGTACTTAACGAAAATGGGGTGTTCTTCTTTTTTCATGATAGCAGAGTAAAAAAAAAGCCACTTCGATGAAGTGGCTTTTCTATACTTATGAGTTACTGAATTATGCTTCAGCAATAACGTCAAATTCAAACGCTACAACAACTTCGCGGTGTAGGCGAACGTTTGCAGTGTAATGTCCTAATGCCTTAACAGAACCACCCACGATTTGGATGAATTTCTTGTCCATAGACACGCCCTCTTTTGCAAGAGCATCAGCAACATGACCGTTGGTGATAGAACCAAACAATTTATTGCCTTGACCAATTTTCGCAGACATCTTCAATTCAACTGCACCCAATTTCTCAGCAATAGCTTTTGCATCGGCAATAGCTTTCGCTTCCTTGTGCGCACGCTGGCGTAAGTTTTCTGCTAAAATCTTCTTTGCTGTCTCTGTAGCCAGTACTCCAATTCCTTGTGGAATCAAGAAGTTACGACCGTAACCGTCCTTTACAGTTACCAAGTCGTCAGCAAAACCTAAGTTCTCTACGTCTTTCTTTAGAATGATTTCCATGGTACTGAATTATTTGAGGTTATCAGCTACATAAGGCATCAGTGCAATGTGACGAGCACGTTTGATGGCTGTAGACAATTTTCTTTGGTATTTCAATGAAGTACCGGTCAAACGACGAGGTAAGATTTTACCTTGAGGGTTTACAAAACGCAACAAGTAATCTGGATCCTTGTAGTCGATAAATTTAATTCCGGATTTCTTAAAACGACAGTATTTCTTCTGGTTGCCGCTCTCTACGTTGATGGGCTGTAAGTAACGCACATCACCTTTTGCTTTAAATGCCATAGTCTAAGTTATTTATGCGTTAGCTTTTGCACGACGCTTTGCAGCGTATTCGATGCCGTATTTGTCCATTCTAACGGTCAAGAAACGCATGATGCGCTCGTCGCGTTTGAATTCAACTTCTAAAGGAGCAATTGCTTCACCAGGAGCTGTAAATTCTACAAAGTGGTAAAAGCCACTTTTTTTCTTTTGGATTGGGTAAGCCATCTTCTTGAGGCCCCAGTTTTCTTTGTTGATAATGCTCGCGCCCTTCTCTTTCATGAGGCCTACGAACTTATCTACCGCTTCCTTTACCTGATCTTCAGATAAAACGGGATTCAAAATGAAAACGGTTTCGTACTGATTCATAATTATTTGAACTTAAAAATTAAGGAGTGCAAATGTACGAGACTTTTCCCATTCGGACAAGGTATGTTAGCAACGTGTTTACAGGTCTTTTTTTATTCCTGTAGAAATTGGACCAATCCCCACTTATATTTGTGCTATGGAGCAATTCGTCGTATCAGCAAGAAAGTACCGCCCGCAGGCCTTTGAGGCAGTTGTTGGGCAGTCCCATATTACGGATACCCTGCTCAAAAGTGTCGCGAACGACCACTTGGCACAGGCACTATTATTTTGCGGGCCACGCGGAGTTGGTAAGACTACTTGTGCTCGAATTCTTTCAAAAGTAATCAATGGCGGGGCAGATTTAACCGATGAAGAATTGGCGCTCAATATTTTTGAGCTTGATGCCGCTTCTAATAATTCTGTGGATGATATCCGCCGTCTTATTGACCAAGTGCGATTTGCGCCTCAAACAGGCAAATTTAAAGTCTACATTATTGATGAGGTGCATATGCTTTCACAGCAGGCCTTTAACGCCTTCTTGAAGACCTTGGAAGAGCCGCCAGCCCATGCCATCTTTATTTTAGCGACCACTGAAAAGCATAAAATCATTCCAACCATTTTATCGCGTTGTCAAATCTTTGACTTCAAACGCATCACGGTGGATGATATTGCTGCACACCTTGCTTTTGTTGCCCAAAAAGAGGGCGTTACGGCTGAACCAGAAGCGCTGCACATGATTGCAGAAAAAGCAGACGGTGCCTTACGCGATGCCCTGTCCTTATTCGACAGAATGATCAGTTTCTCTGGCAACGAATTGACTTACGAGCAAGTAGTCAATGTGTTAGACATTCTAGATTATAACTACTTCTTTAGAACCGTGGCTTTGGCCAACGACGTAAATTATCCTGACTTACTTCTGCTCTATAATGAAGTGCTCGAAAAAGGTTTTAACGGACACGAATTCGTTGTAGGCTTAGCGAAGCACTTTAGAGATTTGCTTGTAGCACGGGAACCGCGCACTGTTGAATTGCTTGAGGTAGGTCCATCCATTCGCGAACAATACCTCAGCCAAAGCAAGGCCAGTTCTACCCGATTCTTGCTTCACGGATTAAAAGTATTCAACGAATTGGACGGCCAGTATAAAATGGCGAGCCAACCACGGATATTAGTGGAATTGGGACTCTTGAAATTGGTCGAATTTATTTCGCAAGAAAAAAAAAAGTCGCAACCCAGCGTAGCGCCTAAATCCACAGAGGATTTTCTACCCCCAACCTTACCTAAGCGTACGAAGACACCTGCAGTTCCTACACAACAAACAGCAGTGGCTTCTCAAGACAACGCTGCGGCGGCTACCCCACCAGAAACTGTACTCAATACTTCGGAAATAAACCAAACTGCGGCACAGCCTGTAGCAGCAAAACCTGAAACAAAGAACGATTTACCCGAAGAACCTGCGTTGCCCGATATAGCGGCACATGAACCGCCAGTAGCGAGTCCAGAAGCGGCCTTTGATAGTGGACCGTCGGCAGCGTCCCAAACAACACAGGCCCAGACCAAAGCACCAAAGCGCAACCAACCTCCATCAAAGCCTAACAGCGGTGGCTTATCACTTATGGCTGCGTTAAATGATTTATCCACTGAAGATAAAGCGTCCTGTATTTGTGCCAAGCGAAGCGACTGAAGAGTCTGCCCCTCAGGTACAGGAAGGCCCACAAAGTGTGTTTAACGAAAAGGAATTGGTTGATGCGATTTCAACGTATGTAAAACAGCGGCATGTAAAAACGGCTATCCGTACGTTGCTTTCGGCGCAAATTCCCGAAATTTTAGACAAGAACACACTTCAGATATCGCTGGATAATAACATTCAATTGGGCTACTTCAATGAGGAGCAGAAGGAATTGGTCCCCTATTTGAGAAAGAAGCTGGACAATTTTGCTTTGCGATTTGAAACCATTTTAGTGGAAAGCGAACAAGTGAAAAAACTATACCTGCCGGAAGAGAAGTACAAGCACATGGCGGAAAAGAATGCCAATCTCATTTACCTGCGTCAGAAAATTAAAACCGACCTAGAGTAATGCGCAGGGTTCTACTCATAGCGCTGGTGCTGTTTTCTATCAACGCACAGGCCCAACTCGATTGGTGGAATCAAACACATAATTGGGACGGAACAACGCCATGGACCCAGTACATGAAGTACTCTCATGCATATTTGGGCCCTAATGCCATTCCTATTCCTACCCTGCATCGAAGTGATCGGAGTTATTTCAAAAGCAGCTCACAGATGAGCCTCATAGAAGAGGATAGTTTCTTGAGCATTCACAACGAGCTACACTGGGACAGAGGCCATACCCAGTTTCACATCACACATCAAAGCATCGAGTATTACCGCACCTCAACAGAGCTGCGCGACTACCGCATCTCTCGAGATGAGGACAGCGAAGGCGTCATTGCTGGAGATATTTTGATTGATATCAGCACCCGACTATGGGAAAAAGATCGTGGGGCGGTTTGGTTTACGTTTCACACTAAAACGGCCGCTGGGCCTTTATCTCAAGCGAGGTTTACCGATGCGCCAGGTTATGCCTTCTTCTTTTCACATCAGCGGAGTTTTTCCGAGATAGGCCGCTGGACACCGACAATCACAACGGACGCTGGATTCCAAGTTTACCAAACCCATTGGGTCGATTACCCACAGAACGACGGATTTCTCGGTAACATAGGACTTCAGCTTCAGAAGGACGAGACCATTGTGAGTGCTCGAGTGCGCTCTTTCACGGGATACTTTCGTGATGGGGATTGGCCGCGACTGCTAGAGCTCCAGTGGAACCATAATTTGTCTTTTGGCCAAACACAATTGGGCTGGACCCGCGGGCTGAATGATTACCCGTTCTCCTTTTTAACCGTCGGGCTCGTTTGTTGGTTAGATTAAAAACCGCAAACGCCACTTAAGTCGAGCAGGCACCTCCACCCCTTCGGCTTTACGCAACGCCTCTTCCTTCCAGTGCTTTTGCATGGCCTGATCGCCGCGCTTCTTGTAGGTGCGGGCTAACTCGTAGGCCTTGCGTACCTCATAGAGTGCAAATTGCGCATCGTTAATATGGCCCAATTCCCTTGCCTTCTCCACCGCTCGCATCACCTTATCCACATGCCCTTCTGCATCTGCTGTCATCCCGAAATCCAATCTGTATTTGGTCGTACAATGTGGAATCTTCATGGGCATCACACCCTTCGAGAACAGCTCCAAATAGGCACCAGCGTCCTCCTGCAACTCGCGATCTTCCTCCCAACGAAACGCCACGGTCGAGCGCATAATCACCGTGCTGGGCACAATGGGATTGAAGGCCAAGAAATCTTCCACGGTTCGAATCTTCGGGCAAGCGCGCTCGCGCATCCTTGCCCCGGCATCTCCAGGACTCCATTCAAAGATGGGCGTGTAGAACCACTGAACGTCTAGAAAGCGCATCAGATAATCCCGCGCATGGGCCAATTTATTAGTGCCCCACACATCGTCTGCATCTAAAAAGGCCCACGTATCGCCTTTCGCTGCGTGCATGCCTGCATTCCGAGCCGCGCCCAATCCCGCATTTTCTTGATCCACGCAAACCAAAGGCAATCGGTCCATAAACGATTGAATCACATCTGCGGTATCATCCGTGGAACCGTCGTTCACCACAACCACCTCAAACGGTTGAACATGCTGCTGCTCTACAGAAATCAAGGCTTCGCCAAGGGTCTCGGAAGCATTGTAAGCCGGTATGATGACAGAAATATTCATTAGTAGGGGAAAAACGTTTTTGGAAATAATCGAGCAGCCAATTTCTTCACTGGCGTCTTCAGTCCCAAAGTCTTAACAATACCACCGGCCGATTTGATCAACGCACTCTTCACTAAATAAATCAGCAATCCGCTACGGTACATTCTAAAAACCCGAAACAAACGCCCGTTATTTCGCAATACCTCCCAGCTCCATTTCATACTAAACACATTACCTGCCCACCACATGGCAACTTGCGCACGGGCAGACTGCAAGGTTTGCTGATCCGTCCAACCTTCACGTTCGAAGATGTCGTACATCGCTAAAATCTCATCAAAGGCCGTATAACTGGCAATGGCTCTGGAACGCTGTGTACGTTCGTGA
>JGI20159J14440_10002479_pt1 | contig 12471 bp, 10 predicted proteins | sample COG_09_FD_14440 | JGI IMG/M metagenome (IMG submission 14440) | reverse complement strand
TATCAACTATAAAATTTATCATTACAAAAACAAAAGCTATAAATACTAAATAAGCTGACATAATTGGGATATCAACAAATTGAACAGCTTGAATGAACAAAAATCCCATACCTGGCCATTGAAAAACTGTTTCAGTAATTATTGAAAAAGCAATTAATGTTCCAATATTTATACCAGCAATTGTAATTACTGGGATTAATCCGTTTTTTAATGCATGCTTATATTTTATGCTATCTTCATTAATCCCTCTTGCTCTTGCAAACTTAATATAATCTGTCTGTAAAATTTCCATCATTTCTGCTCGAACAAGTCTAATAATATAAGTCATTTGAAACAAACTAAGTGTTACNGATGGAAGAATAATTGCTTTCCATCCTGAAATTGANAGAAAACCAGTGGTCCAAAATCCTAAATCAACTACCTCACCCCTTCCAAAAGATGGCAATACTCCCAATATAACTGCAAATAAATAAATAAATAATATTCCAATCACAAAAGTTGGAAGCGATACACCGAGCAAGGAGACTGCTAAAATTATATCGCTTATAAAACTTTTCCTATTAATTCCAGTGTAAACTCCTAAAAAAGTTCCACTGATTAAAGCAATTAAAGCTGATATTACAACAAGCTCAATGGTTGCAGGCAATCTTTCATTTATTAACTCTGATACTGGTCTTCTTAACTGATACGAAATACCAAATTCACCTTTAGACGCATTAACTACAAATCTAGAAAATTGAACATGAATAGGGTCCATTAATCCTAATGTTTCTCTAAGCTCAGACCTTTCTTCATCAGAAGTCTCTTCACCAACCATATTATTGATAGGATCTCCTACAAAATTAAATAAGGAAAAAGATACAAAGGCAACAACTAGCATCACCAAAGCAGACTGAAACAATCGTTTAAAGAAATATTTTATCAATTTTAGAAGATATTATTATTTTGATACTAGCCCCTTATAATTATAAAGGGCTAGTAAAATATTATTTAGTTAAAGCTAGCAGCCTTAAATAACGGTTCGTTATTTGGTCTGATAGGTACATTAACATTACTTTTTGCTGCCCAAGAAATTACTTGGTGGTGTAATGGAAGATAAGAAATATCATCTTTTACAATTTTCCAAGCATTTGCTATTGCAGCATTCCTTTTATCTAAATCAACTTCACCTTCCATAACTCTGATAGCAGCGTCTACTTCTGAGTTACTAAAGTTAACTTTATTCCAGCTAGCACCACTTTCATATAAATAATGAAAAACATAATGACTATCTAGAGTAGGAACACCCCAACCAAGCATATAGAAATCACCTTGGTTATCTTTTAGCTCTTTAAAGTGTTTACTTTTAGTTTGTGCAAATAAATTTACATTAACACCAATTTTACCAAACATTCCAACGACAGCTGTACAAATTGCTTCATCATTTACATATCTGTCATTTGGACATCTTAATTCAACATCAAAACCATTTGGATAACCAGCGTCAGCCAATAGTTTTTTTGCTGCATCAACATCATAAGGTAATCTTTTATCTAGATCAGCAGTGTAACCATTTACACCAGGAAAAGTTATAATTCCAGCAGGCTCACTTAAACCTCTCATAACTTTTTTCTTGATGGCCTCAATATCGATTGCTTGATAAAGAGCTTGTCTTACCTCTTTTTTCTTAAATGGGTTATCACCTGTATTACCAGTTCTTAACTGATCAGCAGCCTGATCCATTCCTAAGAAAATAGTACGCATTTGTGGAGTACTTTCAACTTTATGAGCTGATGAAGATCCAATTCGTTTCAAATCTTGAACTGGAGCATCTGTAACTAAATCAATCTCACCTGACAATAACGCTGCAACTCGTGTTGCTGCATTTTTAATTGGAAGCAATTGAATTTGAGTTACTTTTTTATCTTTCATCTCACCCCACCAGTGTCTATTTTTTTTAAACACAGTTTTAGTATTAGGCTCTCTTAATGTAATTTTAAAAGGTCCTGTTCCTAAAGCATTAGTGGCAGAAAAAGTTTCTTGTCCAGCATCCCAATTTTGAGGAGACATAGCAAAGTTTTCTTCAGACCATGCTTTAGACATTATAAAAATGTTTGATAGTTGGTTTAAAAGAATTGGATTTGGTTTACTTGTCATAATCTTAACTGAATAATCTCCAATAGCTTCAACTCCTGAAATTGTACTTATATATTCCTTAAAATCAGATGTTCTTTGCTTAGCTCTTAAAATACTAAACACAACATCTTCAGATGTCATTGCAGAACCATCTGAAAATTTTACATCTTCTCTTAATGTAAAAATCCAAGTGTTTGGGTCTGTTGCTTTCCAACTTTTTGCTAAAGCTGGCTGAATTTTCATATCTACAGCTCTCTCAACTAAAGCTTCATATATTTGTCGAGATACCTGAGTAGTTGGACCTTCATTTTGTGCGTGCGGATCTAGTGTAAGACTGTCTCCTTGCATTGACCATTTAATCGTTTTAGCCCATGCTGAAGAAAATCCAAATACTAGAACTACAGATAATAGTACTCGTATTAAATTTTTGATTTTCATTATTTCCCTCTTTTTTAAATTTATTTAAAAAAGTATAAGTGAAATAACTAAATTATTATAGATAAAATTTTAAAGTAAAAATTTAACTTTTGTCGCTATCTACTAATTTTTTCTTACCAATCCAGGGCATCATTCCTCTTAGTTCTGCACCAACTTTTTCTACTGAATGCTCTGCTAATTTAGCTCTAGTTGCAAGGAAGTTTTTTTGACCATTTTTACATTCATCCATCCATTCTTTAGTGAATTTACCAGATTGAATATCAGTTAAAACTTCTTTCATTCTTTTTTTAGTTTCTTCTTTATTTATAATTCTAGGTCCTGAAACATATTCTCCATACTCAGCAGTATTTGAAATAGAGTAGTTCATATTTGCTATTCCACCTTCATAAATTAAATCAACAATCAACTTAACTTCATGAACAGTTTCAAAATATGCCATTTCAGGTTCGTAACCTGCTTCAGTTAAAGTTTCATAACCATTCTTGATCAGCTCAACTAAACCACCACATAAAACAGTTTGTTCGCCAAATAAATCTGTTTCAACTTCATCTTTAAATGTAGTCTCAATAATTCCAGATCTTCCACCGCCTACAGCTGAGGCATACGATAACGCAAGGTCTCTTGCTTTTCCTGAGCCATCCTGATGAACTGCAAACAAACATGGAACTCCACCACCTTTTTCATATTCACTTCTAACTAAGTGTCCAGGTCCTTTTGGGGCAACCATGAAAACATCTAAATCTTTTCTAGCTTTAATTAAATCATAATGAACATTTAAACCATGAGCAAATGCAATACTTGTTCCTTCTCTTACTCTTTGTTCAATATGATTTTTATAAATCTCAGCCTGTAATTCATCTGGCGTTAATATCATAACAACATCAGCCCAAGCAGCTGCATCAGACAGATTCATTACCTTTAATCCTTTTGACTCAGCTTTAGCTGCACTAGAAGATCCCTCTCTAAGAGCCACAACAATTTCTGTAACTCCGCTATCTTTTAAATTTAATGCATGAGCATGTCCTTGGCTTCCATAACCAAAAATTGCAACTTTCTTGCTTTTAATTAAGTTTACATCCGCATCTTTTTCATAAAACATTTTCATTTTCTTTTTCTCCTTTTAATTAATTAAAAATTTCTGCGCCTCTTGTCATTGCTACCGCTCCTGTTCTTGAGACACTTATAAGACCAAGCGATTTTAAATTTTTTGCCATTTTATCTATTTCTCTTCTTAATGCAGTAATTTGTATTACTGCTGATTTATTAGTTTGATCTAATATAACTGGATTATATTTTTTACAAGTATTTAAAGCCTTTTTTATTTTTGCTGAATTTCCTACAACTTTAAACAATGCCATCTCTTTAAAAATTACATTNTTATCTTCTCTTTTAAAATTACCAACTTTATGAACTGGGACTAATTTTTTTAGTTGTAAAACTATCTGCTCTATTACCTCTGGAGTTCCAGTAGTTACAATTGTTATTCTTGAAAGATTTTCTTTTTGATCAACCTCNGCAACTGCAAGTGACTCAATATTATAACCTCTTCCAGAAAAAAGCCCTACTACTCGTGATAACACACTTGCTTCATTATCTACCCAAACTACAATGATATGAGTTTCTAATTTACCAAGTTTGCTTGGAATACTATAAGCTGATTTAGATTTAGCCATTTAAACTAACGCTTTTCCTTTACCTGTAATTTTGTTTTGTTCTTGATCTTTAGGACCCAATAACATTTGATTGTGAGGTTTTCCTGATGGGATCATTGGAAAGCAGTTTTCTGCTTGATCTACATGACAGTCAAAGATTACCGGTTTATCTACATCAATCATTTCTTGAATTTTCTCATCTAATTCATCTGGGTTTTCAGCTCTAATACCAACACAACCATAGGCCTCAGCTAATTTTACAAAATCAGGCAAAGCTTCAGAGTAACTTTCAGAGTAGTTTTTTTCATGCAGCAGCTCTTGCCACTGTCTTACCATTCCCATGTATTGATTATTTAAAATAAAGATCTTGATAGGCAGATTGTACTGTATTGCGGTCGAAATTTCTTGCATCGTCATCAAAATTGAGGCTTCACCAGCTATATCAATAACTAATTTTTTTGGATGTGCTACTTGAACTCCTACTGCAGCTGGTAGTCCATACCCCATTGTACCCAGCCCACCTGATGTCATCCATCTATTAGGTTTATTAAATTTATAATGTTGTGCGGCCCACATCTGATGTTGACCAACCTCTGTTGTTATAAAAGTATCTTGATTTTTAGTTAACTCATAAAGCCTTTGAACAGCGTGCTGGGGTTTAATAATTTTATCACTATTAATAAAATTTAAAGACTCTTTTGTTCTCCATTTTTGAATTTGCTGCCACCACTTAGATATTTTTTGCTTATTAGACTTTTGCAAATTAAGATTTTTCTTTTTTAAAGTTTTAGTTGTTGATTTTATAACGTCAGCAACATCACCAACAATTGCTAGATCTACTTTTATAATTTTATTAATTGAAGATGGATCAATATCAATATGGACCTTTTTTGATTTAGGAGAAAATTCATCTATCTTGCCTGTAATTCTATCATCAAATCTTGCACCAATATTTATTAAAAGATCACAATCGTGCATTGCATTATTGGCTTCATAGGTTCCGTGCATTCCAAGCATCCCTAAAAATTGATTGTCATCACCAGGGTAAGAGCCCAAACCTTGAAGAGTTGTAGTAATTGGAAAACCTGTTAGAGCAACTAACTCTCTTAAAAGTTCACTTGCTTTTGGTCCTGAATTAACAACTCCACCACCTGTATAAAAAATTGGCTTTGAGGATTTATTCATTAACTCAATTAATTGATCAATGTCTTTTTGATTAAATCTATTTTTATTTTTTATTTCTACTTTTTTTTCTTTTTTTCGTGACACATATTTTGCTTTAGCAAATTGAATATCTTTTGGAATATCAACTAATACTGGTCCTGGTCTTCCAGTTGTTGCAACTTCAAAAGCTTCGTGCATAATTCTTGGTAATTCGTTAATATCTTTTACTAACCAATTGTGTTTGGTACATGGTCTAGTAATTCCGGTGGTATCACATTCTTGAAATGCATCTGTTCCAATTAGATGTGTTGGAACCTGACCTGAAATACAAACTAAAGGAACTGAGTCCATGTAAGCATCAGTTAATGCTGTTACAACATTTGTTGCTCCTGGTCCTGAGGTAACCAAAACTACACCTGGTTTACCTGATGATCTTGCATAACCTTCTGCGGCATGACCCGCACCCTGTTCATGTCTAACTAAAATGTGTTTTATAGATGAATGATTTTTAAGCTCATCATAAATAGGAAGTACTGCTCCACCAGGATATCCAAAAATGTGCTCAACCTTTTGTTCTTCAAGACACTTAAATACTATTTCCGCTCCTGTATATAATTTTGGCATTTCGCAATCTAGCTGAAGTTGTGCTCATTGGTCAAGTTTTAGAATGAATTAATTAAATTTTTTTTAAAAAATTACTCAACTCGTGTGGTTGAAGTTTAACCCAATTCATCATGTTTCCTCTAGCCCAAGTGCTTTGTCTTTTAGCGTATTGTCTAGTCTTTATTGATATTTTTTCTTTAATATCGCTCAATTCTTTTTTACTATTTAGATGCTCTTTGATCTCATTGATGCCGATGGCCTTATTGACGCTCTTATCTTTTTTGACTTTTAACTTAATAAATCTTTTTACTTCATTAATTGCACCAATTTTAATCATTTGTTCTGTTCTTTTACTAATTCTTTGAATCAAATCTTGTCGAGGATAATCAATATAAATTTTAAAAAAATCACTGTCATTAAAATTTGATTTAGTGTTTTTATACCATTCATGAAGAGATTTTTTAGTAAATTTTTTTACTTCATACGCTCTAATTGATCGTTGAGCATCTGTTGGATTTATTCTATCTCTAGAGTTTGGATCAAGTTTTAAAAGTTTTAAATAAAAATTTTTTTGACCTAAAGATTTATGTAAAGCTCGTATTTTATTTCTAAAACGAATTGGAATATTAGGTATCTTTACAAGTCCATCTGTTAAAGCTTTAAAATATAACCCAGTGCCTCCCACCAAAATTGGAATTTTTTTTCTTTTCTTAATTTCATTAATATTTTTTAATGCAAGCTTCAACCAATCGCCTGTTGAAAAATTTTTTTTAACATTATGAAAGCCATACAAATGATGTTTTATTTTTTGATAATCTTTAGGATTGGGGCGTGCAGATAAAATTTTTAATTCTTTGTAAACCTGCATACTATCTGCATTAATGATTTCACCATTAATTTTTTTGGCAAGTTTAATTGCAAAAGTAGATTTTCCTGAAGCAGTCGGTCCAGATATCAAAATAATCTTGGATTCAAAATCCATGATTAATCTAGCTTAACACCTATGTATCTTCTTTGATTTTGATTATTATAAATTGCTAGTAAAATTGTTTTTTGATTTGATTTTAAAACATCTTTTACAATTTTTTCTAAATCTTCAGCACTCTTTATTTTAATTTTTTGTACCTCAACTATAACACTATTAGCTTTTATAGAATTAAGTAAAGGACTTGTGTTACCTATTTTTGTAACAATTAATCCCGTAGTTTGATTTGGAAGTTTTCTAGTTTTGATATCTTCTTTTGTTAATTTTCTAACTGTTATTTTTAAATCCTCTATTATTAAATCTTTTGGCATTTCTGGTTTTTTTTCACCTACTTTAAAATCATCAGATGTTTCTAGTCTTCCTAAAAGAATATTTTTAGTTAACTCTTTTTTATTTCTCCAAACTTTAACTTTTACTGTTGTTCCAACTTTTGTTTTTGCAACAATTCTTTTGAACAATCGCTGGTAGCTCTTTCATTTGATTAATTCTAACACCATTAAATTCTAAAATAATATCACCTGCTTTAATTCCACCTTTTTCTGATGGGCTATTTTCTGCAACACTTGCAACCAATGCTCCTCTTGGTTCATCTAATTTTTCAACATCAGCTATTTCCTGTGTAACATCTTGAATTCTAACTCCAAGCCATCCTCTCTTTGTTTCACCAAATTCAATTAACTGATCAATTACAATTTTTGCGCTATTTGATGGGATTGAAAAACCTATTCCAATAGATCCATTTCTTCCTAATATTGCAGTATTAATTCCAATTACATCTCCATTCATATCAAATAAAGGTCCACCAGAATTGCCAGAGTTAATTGANGCATCTGTTTGTATATAATCTTCATATCTTGACAAACCTATTGAGCGATTTCTAGCTGAAATAATTCCTGAAGTAACTGTGCCCCCTAAACCAAATGGATTACCGATAGCAATAACCCAATCTCCAATTCTTGCTTTATCTGAGTCCCCAAACTGAACTGGAGAAAATTTTTCTTTAGTTTCTAACTGTAAAACTGCAATATCTGATAATGGATCAGCTCCAATTACCTTTGCTTTAATTTCTTGATCTCCATTTACTCTAACAAATATATCTTCAGCACCTTGAATGACATGATTATTAGTAACTACTATTCCTTTTTCATCAATAATAAACCCGGATCCTAATGCTGATGATTTTCTTTCTTGGGGAGTTCCAAATTCTCTAAACATATCCTCAAAAGGAGATCCTGGGGGGAAAGTAAATGGTAAAGGGTTAGTGTTTGTAACAACAGTTTGTGTTGTTGAAATATTTACAACTGAAGGCATTAATCTTTCCGCTAAATCCGCAAAAGACTCGGGGAACGATTGTGAATTTGATTGAACTGATAAGCCAAAACTTATGATAAACGTTAAAATTATAAATTTAATTTTTTTCATACTAACTCTTAATATAATAAATAATTATAAAACCCAAAACTGCAAAAATTAGCCCACCTGATCTTAATTGACTATCTTTTACTAATTCTAATTTCTTTAACATACTTTTCATTTTTGCTGGAAATAAGGCATACAAAATACCTTCTATAAAAAGAAAGAGACCAAAGGCTATGATCAATTCTTTCATAAAATAAAACTATTGAGATTTAGGTTTTATATTTCCAAAAAATTTAAAAAATTCACTGTCAGGAGATAAAATTAAAGATGTATCTCCACCAATTAAAGCAGTTTCGTAGGCTTGCATTGCTCTATAAAAAGCAAAGAATTCTGGATCTCTTCCAAAAGCTTCAGCAAAAATTTTATTTCTTTCACCATCACCTTCACCCTTCATAATCTCAGAGTCTTTATTTGCATTTGCTAAAATCACTGATACTTCTTTGTTGGCAGTTGAAGTAATAGTTACTGCCATCTCAGCACCTCTTGCTCTAAATTCTTTAGCTTCTCTTTCTCTTTCAGTTTGCATTCTTCTATAAATAGCATCACTATTTGCTTGCGGAAGATCTGCTCTTTTAATTCTAACATCTACTATTTTAATTCCAAATTTTTGAGCTTCTGTGTTTACACCCTCTTGAATTAAAGACATTTGTTTTGATCTGTCTTTAGAAAGTAAGGTTTGTAATTCTTGTTGTCCTAAAACATTTCTAATTCTCGAGTTTATAATTGTTGCTAATCTTGATCTTGCAACTCTTTCATTTCCCACAGAAATATAGAATTTTAATGGATCAATTATTTGAAATCTTGCAAAAGCATCAACAATTAATCTTTTTTGGTCAGAAGCAATTACCTCTGCTGGTGGTGTGTCTAAATTTAAAATTCTGCTGTCTAAAAAAACAACGTTTTGAATAAAAGGTATTTTAAAGTTTAAACCAGGTTCTACTATAATTTTTTTAGGGTCACCAAATTGTAGAACAATTGCTTGATTAACTTCTTTAACAATAAATATAGAGAAGAAAGCAAAGGCAGCTATCACTGCAATTATTGGTAATAATATTTTTTGCACTTTCATCTAATTACTCACTTTCTTTTTTCCCAGTTCAGGTAATGGTAGATATGGCACTACACCAGAGCCCGCACCTTTTTCAATAATTACTTTCTCAATATCTGCTAAAACCTTCTCCATAGTTTCAAGATACATTCTTTCTTGAGTAACTTCTTTTGCTTTATCGTATTCGTTAAATATAGACACAAATCTACTTGCTTCACCTTCTGCTGATGCAACAACTTTTTGTTTATAAGCTTCCGCTTCTTGCATAATTTTTGCTGCTTCCCCTCTAGCTCTTGGGATTACATCATTCGCATAAGCTTCTGCTTCATTTTTAGATCTTTCCATATCAGCTCTTGCAGCTTGTACNTCTCTAAAAGCATCAATAACCTGATCTGGTGGATCAGCTTTTTGAGTTTGAACTTGTGTAATTTGAATTCCACTATTGTATTCATCTAGAATTGATTGAATAATTTCTTGTGTCTCAACCTCAATTTTTGCTCTTCCTTCAGTTAAAATTGGTTGAATATCACTTTTTGCAATTACTTCTCTCATTGCTGTTTCTGCTGCAGCTTTTACTGTTCCTTCTGGATCTTGTATTTCAAATAGAAACTTACCCGCATCTTTAATTACCCAAAATACAGAAAAATCTATATTTACGATATTTTCATCACCTGTTAGCATTAAACTTTCTTGAGGAACATCTGCTACTCCTCCACCTGTTGAAAAACCGCTATCTCTCTCTGATCTAAATCCAATATCAATTCTATTTACCTTTGTAACTTTTGGTGTTTGAACTGTCTCTATTGGGATTGGAATATGATAATGTAATCCTGGTTGAGTAGTTTTTATGAACTTACCAAATCTAAGGACGACACCTTGTTCGTCAGGTCCTACTCTATAAAGTCCACTAGCAAGCCATACGAAAAGTAAAATAATTAAAATTAAACCAATTGGCTTTCCACCTGATTTACTTCCTCCAGGTAAAAATTTATTAATTTTATTTTGAATATCTCTAATTATTGCATCTATGTCTGGCGGCGTTGGGCCTCTACCTGAGCCATTTCCACCTCCACCAGGGGGTGTTCCCCATGGACTTCCACCTCTACCTTTAAAATCGTCTGACATATGACAAAGTATATAGTGTCTTTATTACAAAAAACAAGTAATGATCAAAATATGACTGATAAAAAGCCAGAACTAAGTGACGCAATGAAAAAGAAATTGGAACCTCGAAAATTCATTAAAAATCCTATTTTAGGTACAAAATTTACAATAGCAATTTCTAGTGCAAAAGGTGGTGTTGGAAAATCTACCTTTGCAACCAATCTAGCTTTAGCTCTAAAACAAATTGGCTGTAAAGTTGGTTTGTTAGATGCTGATATTTATGGCCCATCTATTCCAAAGATGTTTAATATTAATGAAAAACCTAAAAGTGATGGTCAAAAATTAGAGCCAATAATAAAATATGACATTCAATGTATGTCTATTGGTTTTTTAGCTGATCAACAGACACCAATGATTTGGCGTGGCCCTATGGTGACTAGTGCAATTAAAACTTTTACTCAAAAAGTCAGCTGGAAAGACTTAGATTTTATAATTGTTGATATGCCTCCTGGAACTGGAGATACGCAGCTAACTTTTTCACAAGAAATTAAAATGGATGGTGCAATAATTGTATCAACACCTCAGGAAGTGGCTCTATTAGATGTTAAAAGAGGAATTAAAATGTTTGATAAACTGGGTGTTAAAATCTTAGGTTTAGTAGACAATATGAGTTTTTTTACTGGAGATGATGGAAAAAAATATAAAATTTTTGGTGAAGGTGGAGTTAAAAAAACTGCAGAAGAATTTCAAAAAGAATTTTTAGGAGAAATACCAATTAACCCTGAAGTTGGAAAATGTGGAGACGAGGGAAAGCCTATTGTTGAAGCTAATCCAGAGCACGAAATTTCAAAAATATATTTAGATTTTGCGAATAAGATTAAATCAACTTATCTTTAAGATCAAAAGCAATCATTAGTTCATTCCATTCTCTTTTAGATAATCCTGAACTATCAACATCAACATTTTCACCTTTAATAAGTTTTTGTATGATTTGTTTTCCTTTGGCAGAGACCTCTGTTCCACCAACTCTATAATCCATAAATGCATCATATGTAATTGGAACCCATTTTTTAAGAGTATCTAACATAATATCTGCATAAACTCTTATCTCATATTGTGCATGACTATCAGCTCTTAGTCTTAAAAAATTCATCAAGTTCAGTAAGTCAGTTTTCCAATACCACTGAGTATAAGTATTCAATGTTAAATTCATTCTTGCAAGTTCTCTTGCTAACCCTTTTTTATTCTCATCAATAGTTGATCCATCAAATCTTTCATTCAACATCATCTCATAATTATCATAAGTTCTGTCAGCATCATTTTTTAAAAGTTCCAAAACTTCTTTTGCTTGTTCGCCCTCTATAACATCGCCTCTTCCTTGTCTGTTACTTGAAGACTGTGCTGCTAGATTTTCTGCTGAAGGTAAATAAAATTCTTTGTCTAAAATAGAATATCTTGCAGAATATTCATTTACATTTGCCGTTCTATGTCTGATCCATTGTCGGGCAATAAAAATTGGTAGCTTAACATGATATTTAATTTCACACATTTCAAATGGAGTGCTGTGCCAATGTCTCATTAAATATTTAATTAGACCTGCGTCTGTTGAAACTTTTTTAGTTCCTTTTCCATAAGAAACTCTTGCTGATTGAACGATTGATGTATCATCACCCATATAATCAACAACCCTTACAAAACCATGGTCTAATGCTGGCATTGCTTCATATAATATGCTTTCAAGTGCAGGGGCTGTGACTCTCTTTGTTTGATTCTGTTGAGATTGTTGCTCTTTAATCTCTTGTAATTGTTCGCTAGTTAATTTCATGATTTTTATTGAATCTCTTCCAAATGCTTTTATATTAATAATGTTGGTTTTCCAACTATGACGATAAACGAATTTCGTAATAACCATTGCGGACGTGGGGGCAGTACCCACCACCTCC
>JGI20159J14440_10002476_pt1 | contig 12476 bp, 11 predicted proteins | sample COG_09_FD_14440 | JGI IMG/M metagenome (IMG submission 14440) | reverse complement strand
TTTATATCTTTTGATTAATTTGCCTTTTATTAAAGACTTGGTAAATTCCATATTCAAATTATACATATAAAATGACAAAAAACACAAAAGTAAATGCCGCAATATTAATAATTGGAAACGAGATTCTTTCTGGAAGAACTCAAGATACAAATACAAGCACTTTGGCTAATTGGTTAAACTCAATTGGAGTTAAAGTAAATGAGGTAAGGGTTATTCCTGATATTGAAAAAAAAATTATTAATACTCTTAAAGAATTAAAAAAAGAAAATGATTATGTTTTTACTACTGGTGGTATAGGTCCAACACATGATGATATAACCGCAGAGTCAGTTTCCAAAGCATTTGGACTGAAGTATGAAATACACAAAGAAGCTTATAAAATTTTAGAAGCTTACTACAAACCAGGTGAATTTAATGAGGGTAGACAAAAAATGGTATGGATGCCTGAGAATGCAGAATTAATTTTAAATCCAACAAGTGGAGCACCAGGTTTTAGTGTTAAAAATGTTTTTTGCTTACCAGGTGTTCCTTCAATTTTGAAATCAATGTTGGGTGGCTTAAAGAATAGAATAGTGGGGGGAGAACCAATTTTAAGTCATACAATTAGTTTAAGAACAGTTGAAAGTGAAATTGCAAATTCATTAACTAAAGTGCAAGATCAAAATAAAGATGTAGAAATAGGAAGCTATCCTTTTTTTCATGCAGGTAAACTTGGAGTTTCAATAGTTATGCGTTCAGAAAATCAATCTAAAATAGACACTTGTAACACTCAAATTTTAGAATTTGTAAAACAAAAAAAAATTGAAATTGTAGATCGATAAATGCTTTATTTTGCCTATGGTAGTAATCTTCATCATTTTCAAATGAAACGTAGATGTAAGGATAGTATTTTTTTAAAAAAAATGAATTTAAAAAATTTTAGATTAACATTTAGAAGCAAATATAGAGCAGCAGACATTGAGCCAAAAAAAAACTCAATTGTTCCAGGTGCATTGTTTGAAATATCAAAAAGTGATGAAAAAAAACTAGATATCTACGAAGATTTTCCAATTTTATATAAAAAATTTTATTTTTCCCACTATGGAAAACCTATAATGACATATACCATGGTTAAAAAAACATCTTTTAAATTTCCAACTGAAAGATATTTAAATATTGTAAAGCGTGGATATAAAGATTGTAATCTTGATAAAAAATATTTAATGAAAGCACTAATTTCAAAATAAAAACAATAAAAATTCTAAGATTGATTAGTTAAATTATGAGCCACGATTTAAAAGCAGACAAATTTCTAAAAAAAATTTTAGGCTCATTAGGATATAAAATTTTTCCTAAAGACACAGTAAAAACTGAGAGATTTATTGAGTCTCTATCGATAAATTGTGGTGATTTGATTAAGTTATTAATTGATAAAAAAAAAATAAATAATGTAATGCAAGTTGGTGCAAATGACGGAAAGAGTGACGATTTTTTAAGAAGCTCAATAAATAAAGATACAAAAGTTTTATTAATTGAGCCAATTGAAAGTGCTTTTTTGGATTTGAAAAATAACTATTCTGATTTTACTAACGTCGAGTTTATTAATAAAGCTATTGATATTGAAAAAGGAAAAAAAAAAATTTATTCAGTTAATCCTACACACTATGATTATTACAAAAAAAAATATAATAGCAAAGATGTTAGCTGGTTAACTGTTTTGGCCTCATTTGAAGAAAGTCACTTAATAAATCATGGAGTAAAACCAAATCATATACACTCAACTGATGTTGATTGTACAACTTTTAAAGATTTAATTGAGCAATACAATTTTAATAAATTAGATTTGTTAATCATTGATACAGAGGGCTATGATAACGTTTTAGTAAAAAATTTTCTTGAAGACACAAAGATAAGGCCATTAATAATTTTTGAATGGATACACATGAAAAAAAATGATGCCAAGAATGTTATTGAATTGTTAGAAGCAAATAATTATAAATTTTTTAAATTAAATAAAGATCTTATCTGTATTCAAAATAATTATTTTTAATAAGTCTAATCTTTAATAATAAGTAAATAGACTCAAATATTGCAAAAGGTTTTATATGGTGAGTTTTACATACATATGTAATAGGCACCTCTTTAAATTTAAGTTTTCTTGAAAATATTTTAATTTCTGTTTGAAAAAATCTATCTTTTGAAATTAATTTTTTTTTAATAATTTTTTTAATTATTTTTCTACTAAACATTTGGTAGCCACTTGTTGTGTCTTTTAAATTAATTCTAAAGAATAATTTTGATATAATTGAACCACCTTTGCTAAAAAAATATCTTATAAAATTATAATTAGTTAATTTACCTCCTTTACAAAACCTACTTCCAAAAATACAAGAATAATCATCAGTCATAAATTTCAAAAAACCAATCATATCTTTGGGTTTATGGCTACCACCTGCGTCAATTTCTAAAATCCATTTATAATTAGTTTTATAACAACTCCTGTAACCTTCCATATAAGCATCAACTACCGTTTTGTTATTAGGGCACCATAAAACTTTAAGATTTTTATTTTTTTTTTCTAATTTTTTAACAATTTTAAAAGTTGAGTCTTTAGAGGCTTTATCTATGATTAAAAAATATTTAAATTTTTTAAAAAATTTTTTATAAGATAATACTTCTAATACAAATTTCTTTGCATTTTTTTCCTCATTTGCCATAGGCGTGAATACAGCTATATCTTGTTTCATTTAGTTGATTTTTTTAAAATTAATTACTTCTTTATATTGAGTATCTTTTGAAAGGCTATCATCTTTTGAGGTAATTGTTAAATTCAATTTAGAGAGTGTGAATAAACCACCACTGTTAAAACCTAATTTTGTTAAAAAATAAAATATATTTCTAAAAGAGAAACCAAAGAAATTAGGGAAATATATAGGATTAAAAATAATACCGTTTATTTTACAGATTTTTTTAAATAATTGATTAATAGTAATTTTATAATTTTTATCTCCAATCCAATAAATTTTATTATTTGTCTTTTTGGAATTTAATATATTAAAAAAAGCGCAAACCACATTTTCTTTGAAAGTAACATTTCTAAAATTTTTACCATCTCCTATGATAGGTTGAAATTTACTGTATAATAATTCTGTAAATTTACCTTTTTTAAATAAGTTCCTATCAAAAAATAAAAAACCCCTAACAATTGTATAAACTATTTTTTTTTCTTTTCCTTTTAATATTAAATATTCTTCAAAATCTTTTTTACTTTCACCATATATACCAAAAGGTTTATAGTTATTATTATCGTTAAAGCTTACATTTTTTTTTTCATACCCCAGCACTGAGTCAGTACTCATGTAAACAATTTTTTTAATTTTATTTGCGATTAATATTTCACAGAATTTTTTAGAACTAGTATAATTGGTTTCATATATTGATCTTGGCGAAGTATCATAAATTTTTGAAGCAAGATGAAAAACATTTTTAACATTTTTCAGGGATTTTTTAATGATCTCACTATCGTTTAGAGAACCATAATAAATCTTAAATTCTTTTGGTAAACTTATCAGTCCTTCAAAATCTTTTTGAATTAATAGATTGCAATAAATTTTATTTTTGTTTGAGGAATTATATTTTATAACAAAATCTATAAATACATTTCCCAAGTTACCAGGGACACCAGTAATTAAAATACGATTATTTTGATTAATTTTATTAATTTTAAGATTTGTATTATAAAAAAAGTTATGTTTACCAAGACTATGTATTTTGTAATCATGTCTTTTACAATTCTTGACAATTTGATTAATAATAAAATCAACATTTTTTATTTTGTACCCTAATTTTTTAATTGCATTTTTAGAGGATAGAAATGTGAAAGATGTAATTGCTTTTTTTGAATACTCTATTTGTTTATTTAATAAAAATAGTGATTTAGAAAACTTTGATAAAATCGACAAAGTAGGACTAATTAATGTAAATAAAAATTTTGGTAATTTGATTAAAATAAATAATTTTTTACTTTTAATTTTAATATTTTTAATTAAATCATAATAAGAAATGTTTTGACCACCCAATATAAATTTACTATTTTTTTTTGAATTAATGGCTGCAACGATAGAATGACTTATTTCTTCAACAGTATTTAAAGAAATGCCTCCATCAAAACAAAAAATTAGTTTTTTTTTATAAATATTTTCATAAAAAAATTTGGAGGGTGGTGTGAGATAAATATCTTGATCACTTATAATCCAGCCTGGATATATTTTTGTGATATCCTTATTTTGTTTTTTGTTAAAATCTTCAATAAATTTCTCACTTAATAATTTACTTTTTACATAATAATTTTCATTAAAATTAATTTTAGAGTTCTCATTAATAATTTCTTTTTTATTTTTTTTTCTTTCAAAAACAATTGACGAGCTAATATGAATTATTTTTTTTATTTTAGTTGATATAGTAGAATTGAAAATATTTTTTGTTAAGGATATATTTTCATTTAGAATCTTCTCTTCTGGGTGATAAGGATTATTAGAGGCAGAGTTAATTAAGATATCATAATTTTTTATTGTGTTTTTAATACTTTTTATATTCTGAAAGTTTACAATTCTAAATTTAGCACCTAAACGAATTAATTCATTAGTGTAAGTATTATGTCTTCTCAATATTAATAAAATTTTATATTTTTTTTTAATTAAAATTTTTCCTATATTGTAACCAAGATGACCCGAACCTCCTGTTAATACTATTTTTTTATTCATTTAAAATTATCAAAGATCATTATTAGATAATTATTTATATTTTTTTATAATAAGGATAAATTTTAGAAATATCATTAGTCCATTTATATACTAACTCTAATTCTTTTTTTTCTAAAATTTTTTTATCAACAAGTTGTTTATAACATCTAAAAAAATTAATAAGCATATGATCTTTTTTATTGCTTAGTTTTACATTATTTATTGTGTCATTTAAAATTTTTGCATTCTTATAAACTGGAATTTCTAAATTAAAATCATCAAGTAAATCGTGCACATTTCGATTTTGAATGACTGTTGAGTTAAGAAAAGATAGATTCCAATTATAATTTTTCAATATTCTTAATGCAATAAAGCCCCTCCAAATATCAGTAGCACGCATTGTGCAATATGTGGGTAAATACATTATAGGAAAACATTGTTCATGCCATACGGTATTTTGGCTATTAAAAGGACATATTGATTTATTATTTAAAGCATAATTTTTTTTTTTAAAATTATGAAATTTATTTTTTTTGGTTAATCTATAAATTGCATCAACATCAGGATTTCCATCACATAATCTTTGTTGTATAGGACTTGTAATTAATTTTTTAGTGATTTTAATTTTATGAAAATTATTTATCTCATCTAATGGAAATCCTCTTGGCCAAATGATATTATCATTTTTTTTTTGAAATATTTTAAAAATATTAATCCATTTAGGACCACTTAATACTTTAATTTTTTTTTTTAATTCTAAATTTTGAAAAAAAGTTTTTTTTGGATAATTATCATCATCTGTTTCTATTATAATATTAGACTTGTTTTTCATGGCTACTAAATAACCAATATTTTTTCTGGAATAAGAGTTAATAGGAAGAGATTTATTTAATGTGAGGTTAAAATTTTTTTGAGAATTTAGGTTATAAAAATTATACTGATTTGGATAATTGGGAGTTTTTTTATCTCCAATAATTATGAAATTGACATCATTTTTATTGCACAAAGAGTAATATTTTTTAATTACTTTGTTTGGTTTGTTAATTGATGTGATTACAAGAGCAATTTTTTCTAGTTTTTTCATAGTATTTATTTTTAAAATTTTTTTTGTTTTTATACTATATTCGTTTAAAACAAAGAAAGCTTTATCAATTGTACTTTATTAATTAAAACATCAATTATTATTAATATTTAGGTATGACAAAAATTAACAAACAAAAAGAGATAATAATATATTTAATTTTAAGCATCTTATTTGCTATTACTGTTCAACAGTTTCCCTTTTTTAAAGGAAATTCGTTACATTTGCTTCATGCAATTAAAGAGTTTGAAACTAACAAATTACAAAATGATTGGATTGCAAATCAAACAAATCATTTACCAGTTTTTACATATATAAATAATATTGTTCTAAAATATTTACCAATTAATATTTTACACATTATTCATTTTAGTCTTTTAACATCATGTTCTTTTTTCATATTTTTAATTTGTAAAAATGAATTTCAAAATCTTAATAAAATTTCACTTACATTTATTTGGTTTTCTATATTTATTTTAATTTATCATGAACATAGTTTTTTCGGTGGTTTAGCAGGACAAGATGTAATTAATGAAGGTTATCAACCAGCAAGTTTTGGAGTTTTATTTTATTGGGGAATTTATTTATACCTTATTAGAAAATATTTTTATGCAGTATTGTTAATTTGCTTAAGTGCATCTTTTCATCCATCATATGTTATTCACTCAGGATTTTTATTATTTGGATTCTCTATATATTTTTTTTCAATCAGAGAATATAAATTATTATTAAAAACAGTTGTTACTTATACACTTTTGATTTTACCTATCACAATATACATAATCTTAAATTTTCTATTAATAGATAAAGAATTAACTTCAGTAGGACAAAATATCTTGTTGGGAAGAATTCCTCATCATGCATTAATTGATAATTGGTTTTCTTACAAAGATATAATTTCTATTTTAGTATATGCAATGTCTATATTTATAATTTTCAAAAATAAAAAAATTTTCTTACCATTAATTATTTTTGGATTTTTATCAACATTACTAAGTATAATACAAATTTTTACTGAAAATGAGTCGCTGGCTCTAGCTTTTCCATGGAGAGCTTCTGTCTTTTTGGTACCTTTATCATCTATGATAATAGTATCATTTTTCATTAATAAATTTTTATCAAAAAAAGATAATTTAAATATATTAGGAGTTTTATTATTCTTAATTATATTTTCAATTTTTTTTGTAAAAAGTCATTTTACAAAAAATAAAAACCAAAGCTTTTATACTAAACTTGAACTTACAAAAGAAATTAATAAAAACTATGATCTTGTGCAAAGAATTTTAATACCCGTAGAACTTTCTTATATAAGAATGAATACAGGGCTACCAATTTTTATTGATTGGAAACACCACGCGTTCAAATATAATGAATTAATAATATGGAAAAAAAGAGTAGATCTAGCTAGTAAATTTTTTGAAACAAATTCTTTTGATGAACAAAAAATAATTTTAGATGACATAAATCAAATTGAAAAGATTTCACACATTTTGATAGATAAAAATAGGTTAACAAAAGATTGTGATAATTTGATAGACCATGAGATATATGCATTAATTAACTCAACCACATGTTATAATTAAATTAAATTTCTTTGAATTTAATAATAATATGTTTAAATAATCTTATTTATGGAAAATATTCAAATTAATACATATTCGGAAATTGATTTATCTTTAATCATTTTAAATTTGATATGTGCATTTATAATTTCATTATTAATAAAGTTTCATTACAAGAAATATTCAACAACCTTAACTAATAGAGATGATTTTAGTAATTTATTTCCTTTCATTACGCTAACTGTAGTTCTTGTTATTTATATTGTAAAATCATCACTAGCATTATCACTTGGTTTAGTGGGTGCCTTATCAATTGTAAGATTCAGAACGCCAATTAAAGAACCAGAGGAATTAGCCTACTTATTTATATGTATAGCAGCAGGTCTTGGATACGGAGCAAATCAAACTATCCCAACAACAGTTGCGATACTTTTAATATTATTATTGATTTATTTAGTTAAGTTTAAAAAAGTTAGAACAGACAATAAAAATATTTTTTTAAATTTAGAAATAGAGAAAAAAGATGAGAACAATACATCAGAAATAACAAAGAATATTAATCAAATTTTAAAAACAGAAAACGACAATTACAACCTAGTTAAGCTTGATATATCAGATGAAATCTTTCAAGCCACCTATATTCTGAATATTAAAAACTTGGATAAATTAGAGCTAATCAATAAATCATTACAATCAAAATACCCAAATGTTAAAATAAATTTTGTTGATCAGAATCAGGTTCCAAATATTTAATTTTAAAAATGAACAATTATAGAAGTGAGATTAAATTTGTTTGCTATAAGCACAATTATTCATTGATTAAAAATTGGATTAAATTTCATAAATTTAATTTTTTTAAAGAATATGATGATAGGAATATTAATAATATTTATTTTGACTCATTAGATTATAAAGCTTTCAATGATAATTTAGTTGGTTTACCATCAAGACTAAAAGTAAGATACAGATGGTATGGAAACCTTTTTTCTGAAAACTCAAAGAATGAAGGCTCTTTGGAATTTAAATTTAAAAAAAATATATATGGATATAAAAAGATTTTTAAAATAAATGATTTAACACTCAATTTAAATTCAAATTGGAAAGAGATAAAAAATAAAATTTTTAAACAATTAACTCCTGAATATAAGATTCTTTTTGAAAAAAATTCTGAAAAAATATTAATTAATAGATATAAAAGAGAATATTTCATCAGTAGAGACAAAAAAATAAGAATTACTCTCGATAAAAATATTGAAATCTTTGATCAAAGATCAGCTTTAATTAAACCAAATTTTAGATTTAAAAATTTTACCCAAGATTATTTGGTTATTGAATTCAAATTCAATAAAGAGGACAAAATATATTTAAATGAGTTAGATATAAATATCCCAATCAAAGCAAGCAGAAATTCAAAGTATATTAATGGAGTAAGATCTGTTTTAGGTAAATAATGAAATTTATAAAAGATAAAAATTTTGATTTAAAATTTTATTCTATTCCTAAAATATTACTTTTTGTTTTAATTATATTTATTTTGGGTATTTGGACTGAAAAGTATGATTTATTTAGTAAACCTAGATTTATAATTACTAAAATTTATGAAAACCTTTATAGCAAAATAATATCAAAAACTTATAATGTTGAAGAAATAGTCATTGATATAAATTATAAAAATTTTGAAAAAATTAAAAAAGTTCGACAAAAAGCTTTAGAAAATAAATATCTCTTAGCAAAGGATTCTAAATGGTCATCAGGAAAACTTATTCATGATGATCAGCGGAATAAGATTAAGATTAGACTAAAAGGAATGTTGGGGGATCATTGGGATCATGCTTATAAATGGTCTTTTTATTTAAAAATAGATGATGATGACTCATCAATTTTTAATCTTAGAAGATTTACATTGCAGCCACCGAAAACTTTAGATTTTCTAGATGAATGGCTTTTTATGAAAGCATTAGAAAGAGAAAATTTAATTTTTCATAGAACCAAATTTGTTGAGTTAATAGTTAATGGAAACAAATATGGCCTATACACCTTGCAAGAAAGAAGCATGAAAGAACTAATTGAAAACAACAAAAGAAGAGAAGGGCCAGTAATAAATTTCTCTAATCAAGAGAGATTAGAAGAACATATTCAATCTAAAAAATTAGGTGCAAATAAAATTTCAAATTATTTTTGGAGATCGCAAATAAAACCTATTCAATTTAAAAAAAGCTATAAAGGAACAGTTCAAGAAAAATATTTAGATAAAGCAACCAGCCTTTTAGAGTCATTTAGAAATGAAAAATTAAAAGTTAGTGAGGTATTTGATTTAGAACAAATGGCAAAATTAATGGCCTTAAGAGCTGTTTTTGGGTCTACTGAATTTGATGTTGATGACATGAAATTCTATTATAATCCTGTAACAAATTTTCTTGAGCCAATTTCAAAAGAAATTCACTCAAATGCTGGTAGATTTATTTCTGGATGGAATCCGTGGGTTTTTGGAAACAATAATTTAAGATATTCTTGGCAAGAATCTTTTTTAGACTTACTTTTTAAAGATAAAGTATTCTATGAAAAATATCTTAATGAATTGAATAATTATTCAAGTAATCAATATATTTCAAATCTTGTGGAAGAAAATAAATTAGAGTTTGATCATGTAAAAAAAATACTTAAAATTAATTTTCCTACAACACAATTATTCAATTATGAAGACTATGAAAATATTTCAAATTACATTCAAAATACTTTAAACCCAATTCAAAAACCATATTTCAATCTATTAAAAGTTTCAAATAATTCTTTAGAATTTAAAACAACAAATACACAGATATTACCGATTGAAATAATTGGAATAAGTATTAATGATAAAGTTTTAAATTTGAAATCTCCTTTATTTGTTGATGGAATGCGTCTTGAAACAAATGATTTTCAAAAAAATCTCAAAATTGAATGCTCAATTTTACAATGTAATGATGAAAATTTAGAAAATATTATTATTAATTATAGAATTTTTGGTCAAAACAAAATTTACTCTAATAATATTAAGCTTTGGAATAATGATTTAAAAGTTGACACATTTAATTCCGAAATAAATCAGATACCATCATTATTAAAAAAGTATGCCTTTATAAAAAATATAGATAATGATTTGGTAATTGAAAATCAAGAATGGCAAGTTGATGAAAGAATTATAATTCCTAAAGAATATAAACTAATTATCAAAAATAGTTCAATTAAATTTTTGGGCAATGGACAATTAATTTCTTTTTCACCTATTTTTATTGAAGGAAGTGAAGAAAATCCTGTGGTAATTAGTTCTATAACAAATTCACAAACAAATGAAAATAAGGGCGGAAATGGTATTTTAGTTGTTAATACTGAAGAGGAGTCCTTTTTAAATTATGTAACATTTAGAAATTTATCTGCACCTCATTTAATCTCTGGGATTGGATTATTGGGTTCAATCAATTTTTATGAAGCTGATGTAAAAATTTTAAATACAAATTTTTATAATAATTCTATAGGAGACGATTATATCAACATTATTAGATCAAATTTTTACATAAAAGACTCATATTTTGAAGGAGCAAACTCTGATGCAATTGATGTTGATTTTAGTCAAGGCTCAATAATAGACTCTGAGTTTGTAATGAGCAAAAATGATGCAATTGATTTTTCAGGCAGTAAAGTTAATTTAGAAGGAATATATATAAACGGTTCTGGAGACAAAGGAATAAGTGTAGGAGAAGGAAGTTTTCTTGAAGCTAAAAATATTTTTATAGAAAATTCAAATATAGGTATAGCTAGCAAAGATCAAAGTTCTGTTTATTTAGATAATATTACAATTGATAATGTTTTTATTGGGTTAGCTGCATATATAAAAAAAATAGAATATGGATCACCTAAAATAAAGGGTTCAAATATAAATTTAACTAATTTTAAGCACGATTATATATCTGACTTAAAATCTCTAATTGTAATAAATGATCAAAGAATAAATAATATTGATTGCAAAGAAAATATTGAGGTTTGTAATTTCTAACTTTTGATAGGAAAATTAAAAAATAGCAAAAAAAATGAGTATTTTTCATTATAGAAATTAGAATTTTTTATATTTTTGATTATTTTAAAGCTGTTAAAAACCCAGATAAATCAACGTTTTTTTGTTGCAATAATACAACACAATTATATTAAATTTAAAGTTTACCGATTTTTGGGTAAATTAGTTTGTAAATCACAAGTATTTGTTTATAGAGTCGTCACATTACGTAAATTAATTTTTAAAAATTAAGGATAATAAAATGAAGAAAATACTAGGTATATTATTCGGTGCTAGTTTAATCCTTGCTTCATCAGCGAATGCTGGAGGAGTTCTAGGTCTTAAATATGGTACTGGAGAGTTAGATGCTACTAAAAATAGCTATACTGCAGGATCAAATACGTACTCTGCTGCTAGTAAAGCTAAGGACAGTGAATATGGTGCCATATTTGCTGAACTTGAAATACCAGCAGTTGATGGTTTGTCTTTGGGATTAGAAATAATTCCTTTTACAGCAACTATTATGTTGGAAAATGCTAAAGAGGCAATGACTGGTGCTGAACTTAGTGATCATACTACACTTTATGCGCAATACATGTATAGTATGGCTCAAGGTGGTTTATATGCTAAAGTTGGTTACGCAAAAGCTGACATTGGTAATATTACACAAACAGCCCACAGTACTGCTACTACTACAGTAAACTCGCAAAGCAATTCATTAGAAGGTCCAATGGTTGGAGTAGGTTATCAATCAGCGGAATTCGGTGAAGGCATTGTAGCTAGAGCTGAAGCAACTTACACAGATTATGATGACATCAGTGTAACAACTACATCACTTGGTTCTTCAAGTGTTAAAAAAACAGCTTCTGCTGAACTAACAACTTTCTCTATTTCTTTAGCTAAAAAGTTTTAATTAAAGAATAAGAAGATATTTTAAAAAAGGGCCCTTAGGGCCCTTTTTTTTTGTTAAGATTTTACTTATTCATCTTGTTGAATTATAAATATTAGCATAAATACTCATGAAATTCATTAATGCCCTCGTGGTGAAATTGGTAGACACAAAGGACTTAAAATCCTTGCCG
>JGI20159J14440_10002462_pt1 | contig 12507 bp, 8 predicted proteins | sample COG_09_FD_14440 | JGI IMG/M metagenome (IMG submission 14440) | reverse complement strand
TATATATATATATATATATATATAAAACATACATATTACATTTACATTATAATGAGTGTTCCTACTAATAATAATAATAATAATAATAATAATAATAGTATTATACAAAATTTAAAGGATAAAATAGAAAATTTAGATAAATATCATCAAATTGAAATATTAAGAATATTTAAAATGTATTCAGAAACTATTAAAACAGATGAAAATAAAAATGGCACGTTTATTAACTTATCAAATATACCCGATAATCTTATAGATAAACTCGAATCTTATTTACAATATGTAAATAAACAAGAAGAAAAAATTAATGAAATTGAAGAACAAAAAGATGAATTTAAACAATTAATTAATAATTAATTTTTAATTATTTTTTATTATTTTTTATTTAAATAATAATATTAACTTTAGTAATATTGTTATTTATAATATTATAATAGTATATATATATATACAATTATGGAAATAAATATATTAGGTTATTCAACACGAGTTGAATTTATTTTATTAAGTATGATACTTGGCGCTATTATTGGAATTAAAATATTTTGTTCTTGCGTATCAGTGCCAAAAATGATAGAATCGTTTGTTAGTTGCGCTGATATTAAATATACTATGGGACAAGATGTAGATAATAGTTTAAAAAAAAGTGTTAACCAACCTGTTTCTTCTAATGTTATTTGCGAGCGCCCTCGTAAAATGTATCACAATAAATCTAACCCGAATAGTATCACAAACACTCCATCAATCACACAAGACTTTAATAATGCATTAAAGTAAATAAGTCTAAAATATATTGAGTTTAAAATATATTGAGTTTAAAATATATTAAAATACTTTTCTCTTAAACTTTCAACGGTTTGATCGGGTATCCATGTATTCATAAAATAATTAATTTTATTATTTTGAGATTGATTATTAGACGCCAATAACAATTCAATAATTAAATACAATGAATACATTCCGCATTCAGTATCGCCTTGTTGGTGTGATCGTTTGTTTTCATAATACATTAAATCATCCATCCCCAAATCATTTTTTGCTTCTTTCAATATTCGTTTATAAAATTTTTTTATTTCGGGTGGTGGAGCAATACCATTGCTATCAAAAAATAATATATAATTATTATTGGTTTCTATATTAATAAATAATGAAATCCAATGTGACCCGTTTTTATAATGAGGATCTGTATTAAAAATAATACCTATTTTTTTTTTTCCTTTTTCTAAATGTTTTTTTAAAGAAAAATTACACAATTCATCCCATACACAAATAGATTCATCATCATTGTTTATAACTGTATCAAAATCTATCGGCGATGGTCCTATAAAATTAAAAGAAGGATATTTATATTCATATTGTTTCATTACTTTACTAATATCAACACTTGATAACCATTCGTTTGGATTTTTTAACCATGTTTTTGGCGCTTTAGGTGCAAAGGTATAATGTAATAATTCATTATTAATATTATTTTCCATAAATTCTTGTCTTAACCAGCAAGCTTCATTATTACATGCATTTTGCATATTATTTTTTAAGGTGGCCCATATCTCTTTAACATTATTTGAATTAATTTTTTCATCAGGATGACGTTTGTTCCATTTTTCTTTTATTTTAATTAATTCATTGCTTTTATAACATGTAAAATTCTCATTCTCATTCTCATTTCGTGATGGCGAGCAATTTAATTTTTTAAAATCTTCTTTGTTTGTTTTTTTTAATTTCATATAGTATAAATAGTATAAATATTATAAGTATGAATGTATAAAAAAATGTTTATTATATTATAATCATATATAAATTTAATATAATAAATAAAATAAATAAAATAAATATAATAAATAAAATAAATATAATAAATAAAATAAATAAATTTAATATAATAAATAAGCATATTGTTGTTTTTTGAGTTATTATTCGTTTTTGGTTTTATTCATATTTTTAGACGACTTTGAGGGTTTAACCGGTTTATGTTTAGTTGCTTTGGGCGTTTCATTCATGCTAATAATAGCATCCGCTTTATTTGAACGATATACTAAATACTCTTTCCTAAGATGTGCCAATTCATTTAACCATAACGTAGATTCACTTGTCGATTGTAATTTTTTTAAATTGTCTAATTGTGATTCTTTTTCTTTAATAATTTTTTCAACATTTTCTTCACTAACACTATCCATCGGTAACCGTACTAAATATTTAAAATCATTATCATTATTAATTATATCATATTTTTGTTCCTTTAATAGTTCAGAAATAACTGCTGTTTTTTTTCGTCTTAAATCAAGTGTGTTGTCTAAAATGGCGGTAATAAAGCGTGCTTTATTTGTTAATATAAGTGTTTCTTTCTTTAATTCTTCAATTTGGTAGGCTTTGCGTTTTACATAATAGGTATATCGCACTTTAATAAAATCATTTATTAAATCATAAATAGTTGAATATTTTACTAATTTTTCTTGTTCATTAAATACGTGCATATTGGTATTTGTTTTAGTCGTGTACAATTTCAATAATTTTTCCAATCCGTTGCATCCAAATTCAGTTTCTTTACTTACCAATTCTTGAATAATACCCGCTGAAGTAAAGGTAACAGTAATATTAACCATTAAATCGGTGCTCATGTCTATATAATCTTTGACAATTGAACCACTTTGGCTTTGGGTTTTTTTATTTTTAGTCGGTGTATCGCTTTTAGTTGTATCGCTTTTTTTTCCGGTTTCATCTCCTTCAATGAGTTCTTCAATAAATTGTTTATAATCATCAGTCCATGTTCCGATCGGCAATTCAGTAATTTTTACTTGTTTATCATTTATAATTTCATATTTCCCTTTAATTAGGTATTTTGTATCGGATAATACTTTAATATCACCTTTAAATCCTTCATAATAAGGAAGGATAGCTATATCATTATTTACTTTTTTGTCATTTGTAATAGACGCATTTGTAATAGACGCATTTGTAATAGACGCAGATAAATAATCAATAATATTTAATGGGTCATAGCATATAATATCAGTACTGAATCCAGTGCCAATACCTTTACTTCCATTTACTAAAATCATTGGAATAATTGGTGCATAATGTGTGGGTTCTACTTGCGTTCCGTCATCATTTAAATAGGCAAGCACATTATCGTCGGCCTCAGGAAAGATGATTCGGGCTAATTTCGTTAATCGGGTAAATATATATCTTTCAGAGGCAGAATCAGAACCACCTTGTAATCGTGTTCCAAATTGACCACGAGGGTCTAATAAATTAATATTATTTGAACCAACAAAATTTTGGGCCATGCCTATAATCGCGCCGTGTAAACTTTGTTCACCATGATGATAACAACTAATTTCAGACGCAGAACCACTTAATTGTGCTACTTTAATTTCATCCGTAATTCGGCGCTTAAAGCAAGTAAATAAAATTTTCCGCAAACTTGTTTTTAACCCATCAATCATATTAGGAATTGAACGATCGCAATCATATTTTGAAAAATGAATCATTTCTTCTTTCACAAATTTTTCATAAGTAACCAGCTCTTTGTTCGTATCCAAATATACCTTCGCATCATAATTAATTAACCAATCTTTTCTATCATTGGATCGTTTTTTATTAAACACCATATCAATTGAATCCCGACATTCGTCACCTGAACTGGTAAAACTTACCATTTTTTTATTTGCAAAATATTCTTTAAACTCTTTACCTGTGCTTGTACCCAGTCCCTTATAATATTTAATTTTCCAGTTTTTGATATTTAAATGCTCATCGTCTTTCCATTTATTATACTCACCGTCATTATAGAAAAGCAATTCTTGGTTTCCTTTACGCGCTTTAATAATAGGCGTATTCATAAAGCCAATAAATCCAGGAATATTTAAAAGCGACTCCCATTCAGAATCAAACATATTAATACCCAACCCTTTAATATGACTTCCATCTAAATCTTGATCGGTCATAAATATCACTTTGCCGTAACGAAGTTGCTTCATTGCTGTTTCTAATGTATATTTTTTTCCAATTTCTAATCCAATAATTTTAACCATTTCATGGATTTCTTTATTTTCCATGATACGTTTTTTCGTCTCTCCGCGCGTATTTAATAACTTTCCACGCATGGGATAAACACCAATGGTATTACGATCTTCAGCACTTAAACCTGAAACAATACCGGCTTTGGCAGAATCACCCTCGCAAAGAATAAGAGTACATTCATTACTACGTGCGGTTCCAGCATAATTTGCACTAACGTATTTTGGAATACCTCTTACATTTTTAGTCTTTGAACCGTCTTTTTCTTTTACTTTTTTTATTTCTTTTACTTCGGTTAATTTACAAGCAGCCTCCATTACCCCCATTTTTGCAATTTTTTCAATAAATTTATCACTGACTTCACAAGAAGATCCGAAATTAGATATAGATGTGTTCATGTAATCCTTTGTTTGACTATCAAACGTGGGATTTTCAATATCACATCTTACAAACAACATTAATTGCTCTTTAATTGTATTTGGTTTTACATCAATCTTTTTTTTATTCTTAATATAAGCAACAATTTTACGAACAATTTGATTTAAAATATAATCTACATGTTTACCACCTTTAACCGTATAAATACCATTTACAAATGATACTTGTGTAAATTCTTCTTTGGTTGCCAAACACACTACATACTCCCAACGTTCGTTGGCTTCTTCATACACACGTGTAGTCTCAGTCTTACTCCCAATATATAAATCAACATAATGTTGAAAACTTTTAATAGGCACAAGTGTCCCATTGTAATTAACTTTAATATTTTTATTCGTAATTGCAGCAATATCGTATACTCGTCGTTTAAATAGATTAATCATATCTGCAGTTAGTCCGTTAATTTTTAATCGCGCATAATCAGGTTTAAATGTGACCTTAGTGTAGGGCTTTTTATTACATTTTTCAATAATAGGTGGTTTAATTATATCTAAATTATTTTCAAATTCTTGTGTATATTTTAACCCGCGTATATGGTCAACTGTTTCAATCTTTCCATAAGAAGACCAAATTAAAACTAATTTAAATCCAAAACCATTCTTTCCGCCAACAATCTTTTTTTGTGTTTTATCATAATTTGTCGATGTTCGTAGATGACCAAAAATTAATTCAGGAATCCAAATATTTTCTTCAGGATGTTTAGCAATATCAATACCATTTCCATCGTTTATCATAGTAATTGTTCCATCTTCGGAAATCGCAATATCAATATAAGTAACTGGAAATATAGTTGCTTGTTTACTCTTTTTATCCTTTTCTTTCTTCTTTTCTTTATCCTCTTCTTTATCCTGTTCTTTATTGTTCAAAATATGCTGTGACATGCGTATACTATGATCACGGCAATTAACAATACCTTCATCAAACAATTTATACAACCCAGGTATAATTGTAATTTCTTTAGCCGTGATTGAATTTAATTCATTATTATCAGTATTAGGATTAGTTTCATCTGTAGCCGAGTTTGCTGATGTTACATAAGTATCGTAATCAGTAAGTTCCATTGAACCAGTATATGTATCTGGGTTATCCAAAACATGCTGTTTATCTGTTTTTTTTTGATACTTTTTAGATAAAAGTATATTCGTTTCATTTGTGTCGGTCGATGATATATTACTTTTAGATGTTGCCATGTTTAGAAGAATAAAGAATAAAAGAATAAAAGAATAAAAGAATAAAAGAATAGAAGAATATTTATAAATAAAATATATATGTTATATTTATTTCAATTTTGTTTATATTAATTTTATATAAGTTTATATATTAATAAAATTAATTACAGTAATAATTAAAATTACAAATGTTTTTATTTTCTTTTATTATATTATAAAATGATGAATAACACTAAACAATCCGATGGAAAATACCATATTCAGGGTAAAACTTTTGACGAATTAATTGGCTCCCGTGCTAAAGTATATCACGGCACCGCGTATAAAACTACAGGTGGTCTCCGTAAATGCGATTTACTTCAAAATAAGAATGGTCGCTTTGTTTCTTTAAAGAAACATAAAACTGCTAAGAAAGAAAACCGTTTAGTAAAGGCTGGTTATGTAACCCAAAAGGGTAAATTTGGATCGGTTAAGAAATCTGGCGTTGCCAAGAAATCCAGCTCCAAGAAAAGATCGGCTAAGAAATCAAGATCCAAGAAGAACCGATCCCAAAAACGAAAGTAAATTTTATTTGTAAATTTTATTTATAAATTTAAATTTATTATCCAATAATTAAGTTCTCTCTATCAAATAAAAATAATCTATTATTACTACTATTTTTATTTTACTATTTTTATTTTACTATTTTTATTTTACTATTTTTATTTTACTATTTATTATTCATATAATTATGGAATAATACATCACTTGCTTTATTTTCTATATCTCCTGAAAGAATTGATTGTTCATATAATTGCCTTAATACATCATTTGGTGCCGAACTTCCAACTTTTAATAAATTCTTATTTCTTAAATAATTTTTTACTTCATTGATTGGTTTTTGTTTTAATAAACTATATTCATGTTGAATACGTTTTCGTGTTTTTGAATTTTTAATTAAAATTCCAATTTTTTTTTTATTATCATTTTTTCCTAATTTATATTTAAGTGTTCGTGTTGTAATAGTACGCTTTTTATGGGATGATTGCTTAGGTTTTTGAAGAGATAATTTAGGTGTTGATATCTTATTATCATTTTTATTATCATTTTTATTACCAATTAATTCTTTTTTTAATGATGCTAATGCCTCTCTGCGTTGCATAATTATGTTAGCATTATTTATGTTAGCATTATTTATGTTAGCATTATTCGTTTCATTCTCATTTACATTAGTCGTTTCTTTATCATCATTAAGAATAATTAATGGTTTTTTTAAAGAAGAACTATTAGGTTCATTATGATATTTTTTTTGGGTTTGATTGTGCTTCCATTCACGAAATGTGGGTTTTGATCCATTTCTTAAATTACTATACGGTTGTTGAAAAGAGGTTGATTGTATGGGAGTGGATATTACTGTATTCATTTGATTAGGTGTTGACTTGGTGGAAGGTGTATTTTTTAAGATTGGATTATCATTTGATATACTAACGGATTGGTATTTTGGATTATCATTTGATATACTAACGGATTGGTGTTTAGTATTAGTATTAGTATTAGTATTGGCATTGGCATCATCATAATCATATGGATTAAATAATAATTTTTCGGGTAATTCGGTTGCAATTTCATATTGAATTTCATTTTCTATTTTTCCCTGCTTAAGTGTAGTATTTTTATTTTTATTTTGTTTATTCGCTCTATTTTTATCCTTTTCTTTCTTGTGTTTTTTTGAAAGGGACTGTAAAAAATCAAGTGATTTATTAAATTCAATATTAAATTCTTTTTTTTGTTTTTCAATATTAAATGTATCATCATCTAAATTATTAGATGAATCATCAGCATCATCATTGTCTAAATTATTAGAAGGCTCATTATTTAAATTTTTTTTTATTTTATTATTTTTTATTGTTTTATTTTTATAAGAATTTATTTTTTCATACATTTTTTTTTTAATAATAGAAGGAGATATAGTATCATTACCACCATTACCACCATTACCACCATTACCATCATTAGTTGATGTAGTTATCGTAGGTTTTTCTTTTTTATAAAGTTTTTTTGTTTTATTTAATTTTAAAAACACAGGGTTAAGTTTTATTGTTTTTTTTGGATTTAATGTTGAGTCCAATGAATTATTGTTGTTTGCCATTTTTATTAATATAAATATTTATTATTTATATACAATATAATACATATTGTATATAAATAATAAATATCGTTCCAATAAATTTAATTTATTGGAAAAAATATAAATATAAAGATAAATTGAAATATAATATAGCGATTAAAGGTATATTATAATTCAATTTATTTATATCTAAATATGTCAAACATTAATACTAAACAAAATCCAATTAAAATTATAAATGAAAATGTTGATAATGATCAAAGGAGTGTTAAGGATGATGATATTAATATAAATAAATACGGAGAGGAACCATGGGCAATGATTAATTCATATTTTAGTGGCAAACATTTAAAACAATTAGTGAAGCACCAAATTGAATCATATAATGATTTTATTAATTATCAAATTCAAAGAACAATTTCAATGTTTAATCCGGTTCATATCAAGTCAGACCAAGATTATGATCAGGAATTTAAAAAATATAAATTAGAAATATTTATAACCTTTGAAAATTTTAATATTTATCGCCCCCAAATCCATGAAAATAATGGTGCTACTAAATTGATGTTTCCCGAAGAAGCAAGAAATCGGAATTTTACTTATGCTGGAAATGCAACAGTAGACATGAATATTAAATATGTAATTAGACGAGGTCCTAAACTTGAATCTGAAGAAATAGTGTATAAATTAATGTCCAAAATAAATATTGGAAAAATTCCAATTATGTTAAAATCCAGTATTTGTATCTTAGAACAATATAAACATATCGCACCTGTTGTAAGCGGCGAATGCCGTATGGATTCGGGTGGATATTTTATTATTAACGGTTCAGAAAAAACGTGTTTAGGTCAAGAACGAGCGGCTGAAAATTCAGTTCAGTGTTTTAATATTTCTAAAAATAATAGTAAATGGGGGTGGTTAGCTGAAATTAAATCAGTTCCGGATTTAAAATGTATTTCGCCAAAACAAATTTCTATGATGACCGAATTAAAAAACAATGGATTTGGTCATAGTATTTATATTCAAATACCAAGAATTAAAATTCCGTTGCCTTTATTTGTAGTATTCAGAGCATTAGGTATTGTTAGTGATGAAGAAATATGTAAAATGATTGTATTAGATATGGACTGTAAATCAAATTGTAATATACTTAAATCATTACAAGCATCGATTGTTGATGCAAATAATTATTTAACACAAGATTCTGCTGTCAAATACATTATAGGAAATGTAATGTATACGCCAATAAATATGGATAAAGAATCAGGCGCACGTAAAAAGCATGATTTTACAATAGACATACTTAATACCGATTTATTTCCTCATTGCAAAACATTGTTACAACGAAAATATTATATGGGATATATGGCTAACCGTTTAATTCGTACAAGTATTGGATTAGAAGAGGTGGATGACCGGGATTCTTATTTAAATAAACGTATTGATACAACGGGAGCCTTATTAAACAACCTTTTTAGAAATTATTTTAACAAAATGGTTAAGGATATGCAAAAGCAAATTATCCGCGAGATAAATACTGGGTCTTGGAAATCAACGAATGATCATGAATCTATTATTAATAGAACAAATTTATGTAAAATTATCAAATCAGCCACGATTGAAAATGGCTTAAAACGTTCATTGGCAACGGGTGATTTCGGGGTTAAGCATTCAACAAATAATAAAGTAGGTGTAGCTCAAGTATTAAACCGTTTGACTTATATTTCAAGTCTTAGCCATTTAAGACGAATTAATACACCTATTGATAAAAGTGGAAAACTTATTCCTCCAAGAAAATTACATCCTACCTCATGGGGCTTTTTATGTCCCGCCGAAACACCTGAAGGAGGAAGCGTGGGCGTTGTAAAAAATCTAAGTTATATGACGCACGTTACTATTCCCTGTAATAGTTCATTAATTTATGAAGTTATTGAACCCCAAATCACCTTGCTTGAAAATTTAACCGAATCAAAAGATTTATTTAATAAAGTTAAAGTGTTTATAAATGGTTCGTGGATTGGAAATGTAGATCAGCCATTTGAATTGTATAAATCCTTAAAAGAAATGAAATATAAAGGCATTATTAATATTTACACATCTATTATATTTGATATACGAAGAAAAGAATTACGTGTATGTAATGACGCAGGACGTTTAATGAGACCTATATTAAAAGTAAATAATAATAAGCTGGTTTTAAATAATACGATTATTAAACAAATCAATAACAAAGAATTAAGTTGGGATGATTTATTAACAAGTTGCCGTATAGACGATTCAGTGATTGAATACATTGATGCAGCTGAACAAAATTTAAGCATGATTGCAATGGAACCTAAATTATTAAAGAGCGATGATTCTAATATCATTCACAAATACACTCATTGTGAGATTCATCCAAGCACTATATTTGGTATTTTGGCCTCTTGTATTCCATTTCCTGAACATAATCAATCGCCGAGAAATACCTATCAATGTGCAATGGGGAAACAAGCAATGGGGATTTATGTAACCAATTATGCAAATCGTATGGACAAAACCGCCTATGTAATGACTTATCCAGGAAGACCTTTGGTCGATACACGTATTATGAATATGATTGGTTTAAACCAAATTCCTTCGGGTTGCCAAATTATTGTCGCTATTATGACTCATAGTGGCTATAATCAAGAAGACAGTATCCTATTTAATAAAGGNTCGNTTGATAGAGGTTTATTCCAGGCAACTATATACCACACCGAAAGGGACGAAGATAAAAAAATTCAAGGCGATGAAGAAATCCGCTGTAAACCGGATCCTACTAAAACAAAGGGAATGAAATTTGCTAATTATGATAAAATAAACTCGCATGGGGTCATTCCTCAAGATACATTAGTAGAAAATAGAGATATTATTATTTCAAAAATCGTGCCAATTAAAGAATCACGCAATGATCATACGAAAACAACCAAATATGAAGACCAAAGTCGTGTATTTAGAACAACCGAAGAAACTTATATTGATAAAAATTATATTGAACGAAATGGCGACGGTTATAATTTTTGTAAAGTAAAATTACGAACTATCCGAAAACCAATTATTGGTGATAAATTTAGTAGTAGACATGGACAAAAAGGAACTATTGGTAATATTATTCCCGAAGAAGATATGCCGTTTACCTCAAGTGGCGTACGTCCAGATATTATTATTAACCCACACGCAATTCCATCTCGTATGACTATTGCACAATTAAAGGAAACTGTCCTGGGTAAAGTATTAATAGAATTAGGATTATTTGGCGATGGAACCAGTTTTGGAAAATTTGATGTAAAAGATATTTGCAAAGAGTTGCAAAATGTTGGGTATGAATCAAATGGAAATGAAATTATGTATAATGGTTTAACCGGCGAACAGATTGAAACTTCAATATTTATTGGACCAGTATTTTATCAAAGATTAAAACATATGGTATCTGATAAACAGCACAGTAGGAGTTTTGGACCGATGGTTAATCTAACACGGCAACCCTTAGAAGGTAGATCTAAGGACGGGGGATTACGATTTGGGGAGATGGAACGTGACTGTATGTGCTCTCATGGTGCTTCTAAATTTACTCGTGATCGTATTTATAAATCATCGGATGCGTATAGTGTAAATGTATGTAAAAAATGCGGAATGATCGCTGTTTATAATAATGAAAAACATATTCATATTTGCAGGACGTGTGATAATCGTACCGATTTTAATTATGTCGAAATTCCATATGCGTGTAAATTAATGTTTCAAGAATTAATTACTATGAATATTGCACCAAGACTTATAACATAATATGATAAATATAATGATAAATATAATGATAAATATAATAACACGCAATAGCAAATAAATATAATTTATATATTTATATATTATTTAATATTTTAGGAATCTTAATATTTTTTTTATATATTATTTTATACTTTTTATAAATAATTTCATTATATATTATTTTATACGAATACTATATAATGAAAACTAAACGCGGAGGAAATTTATCTAATAATAACAATGATTCAATAATGTCAACTTTATCGGGACATGTTTCAACTATAACAAATAAAACGAATGATTTAATTGGAACAGCTGGTGATAAATTAGCTGTTCAAGTTAACAGATTAAGTAAAAAAACATCTGATTTATTATATAAAGCCAGTGACACAACATCCAATTTATTCGATAAAGCCAGTGACACAACATCAAATTTATTCGGTAAGGTTGGTGATACAACATCAAATTTATTAGATAAGGCAGGTGATACAACATCCGGCGAATTAAACAAAGCAAATACGCAATTAACATCCATTATTAATGGAGGATCTAAAAAAAAGCGCAGCACCAAGAAGCGCACCACGAAAAAGCGCAGCACCAAGAAGCGCAGCACCAAGAAGCGCAGCACCAAGAAGCGCAGCACCAAGAAGCGCAGCATGAAAAATCGCAGCATGAAAAAGCGCAACACCAAGAAGCGTATCACAATGAAAAAATAAATTATATATTCATTAATAATTTACACATTTGGACATTTAAAATGCCGATTTTTTTATTAATTTACACTTTGTACTTCATTAATACTAAATTTAATAATGGTCCTCCTGTTGCGAATAAACAAAATATTGATGGTAATCCGCACGCATAGAATAAACTGCTAATGAGAAAACTCATTATAAAATATAACGAATGAATTATAGCCAATTTAGATGAACTTAATAATAAAAAAAAACTTAGTACAATGGGAATTAAATATATAAAGATAGGATA
>JGI20159J14440_10002425_pt1 | contig 12639 bp, 8 predicted proteins | sample COG_09_FD_14440 | JGI IMG/M metagenome (IMG submission 14440) | reverse complement strand
AAAATAAACCGTTTTCCCTGTCAGCTTAGCCGTTTTGAGCCTGACAGCATTCCCCAAACGCAAAAGCGAAGCGACCTCTGCAGGCTGAAGCGTGCCACTGTATTCAACGATCCGCACTCTGAAATTCTTGGTGGATTCGACATTTGATGAAGCCGTTTTGTTTCTCTTTGCAGGCGTTTTTGCTGATGATTTTTTTCGAGTAGCTGGCTCCGCTTTCTTCACATTTTCTTTCGCTGGAGGATTTGAATCGTCAGACGTATTTCCGTCTGTGGAGACTTTTTCAGTCGTCTCAACTGCATTTGGGATTTGTCTGACGAAGGCATCCGGCGACCATTTTTTGATTTGGTCTAGATGGTCCAAAGCGAGTGTCAAATCAGCGTGTCGACCAATTCCATATTTGGTCAATTTACCGGAGACCTCAATGACGAACGCTTCATCTGTAGTTTGATCTATTTCAAAGTTTGGTTGATTAATGAAAGCTCCGACCTGCACTGTATATATTCGTTCGGTCGTGTGTTTCGTGCTGGGTGTTATTGGCAGCGTTTTCGCAGCCGGATTTTCTTCTTCCTCTTCTGCAGCCAAGACAGTGGTTTCCACTGAACTTATTGTTGGCAGTGGTTTCGATTCAGGCTGCGGTGTGCGGTGATTGATCTCCTCTGGAACATTGGACTCGCTCACCTTTTTCGTGGCAACCTTGACCCGATTGTCTCTGCGGGTTGATTCTCCGCCAAATAAGGCGATCATTTCGTTGGCAATGGTGGAGCGCATGGCAATCGCTCGTTTGACGTGGGCTCTGTGCGCTTCCTGGTTCTTGGTTCCCGTGCGTATGTTGTCCAATTCTTTCTGATAGAGGTGTGCTTGTTCTAAAATGGGATCGTCGTGTTTGACAAACATTTCATATCCATCGTAATCATTGGATTGCATTGATTCGTCCGCATTGGATTCTCGCGGTCCGAATGATTGCCACCAAGCCCCCGGGCTCATTTGAGACTCTGCGATGACTCGCTCGTATTGTTCTGCTCCTGCCTGATAAGTCTCCCAAGCCAAACCAATGGCTTGCTGCCCTTTGGATTTTCGCTCGTTGATGTCTGGTATGGATTCGATTTCTTCCATGATGCCACCGCTTCGAAGAAACCATGCTTGAGAATCTTCCATGCCGGGCAAAGAATAGATATCCATGGTCTGCAATTCCGATATGCTGTCGGTGAATGCATTCCATAAGCCGGATTGCATGGGATGTAAAAATCTACTGGGGTCGGCCTGCTGACCCAGCGCGGTTGCAGCTTGGTTCATAGCTTGGTAAACCTCAGGCGCACTGTTTAATACGCGAATCAAGTCGTCTCGAAACTCAGGTATTTCCAAAGGCATGGTTTCCGAAAGCCATCGTTCAAATTGCAAATGAGAATCAATCCTACGGTACATGTCTTCTGCATGAACGACTGCTCCGTTGTACGATTTGACTTGGGCTTCGAAATACGCTAACATGATCATCCAATCCTCGGATTGAGAGCCCACAGGCTGAACGTAGTCCTCCAATTTCTGGGTCCATTGAGCCCAGTCATCTCGGTGTTTAGCTGTTTGATTTCGAAGTGAACGGGTTTGGTCTGATAACACAGCCAGAGCAGGCTCTCCATAGCGTTCGATGGCAGCTTTCACCTTCCACATTTCTGACCCAGGCGCATCCCAGCACTGTGTTTTCTCCATTTGACCTTGAATGGCTAAAGCTTCTTTTCGTGCTTGGGTAATGGTCTGTGGAATGAGATTGAAGTCTTGTAATATCTCCGCTTCTAACATGGCATTGAGCATCCACTGGGGAATGGTGTTTTGCTCCACTGTTGCGTCATCCGAAGATTGATTGGCTGCCTGCAAAACCTTTTCAATGCTAATTTCTTCAAGCCGATTCCCGTAAAGGTTGGCGAATTCATTATCGGACAGCGGCTCTCCAAATTCACCAGAACATACTTTGGCATTCATCGCAGCATAGGTCCACGATAACTCAGGTTGGTTGACCAAGGCAATGCTGGCCAATTGTGCTGAGATCGTTCCTTTCGTAGGAGATGATACGATGATGGGGTCACTTGCGATAACACTTTGGTTGTGGGAAGGGATTTCTACGACTTCACTCCACGATAACTCCCCGCTTTCGCCTTCCCATGCAATGGTAAGCTTAGATTGCTGTTTCAGAATCGTGCTGAAAGATTCTCCGGATTGCAGAATGCTCTGAAGGACGGGAGTTTGCCCGTCGGAAGAAGAGATCACGAGCGTTCCTGGTAAAGCCCCTTTGTCCAGCGTAAATGTCAAGGCAATGGGCCATGCACGCTCCCAATTGCGGTTAAAACGCCACACCTCACGTCCTTCAAAATCTTGGTTTCTATTCGTGGTTAACCACGCTTGTTCTATTCCTTTGGCATCCCAGTACAAGTGTTCGTCAGCTGTACTGTTGATTTCAAAGGGCAACTGAATCGCCATTTCTTCATGGGTCGTCGTTACGAGTTCTGATGTGAAGTCCCCCTGAGATTCGAAAATATCGAACCCACCGATGGACTCCGGTCTCGAGCTGGAGAAGAAAATCCGGTCTATTTCATTGGTGTTTCCCGGAATACAGATTGGAGAACAGTCATCGAAATCTCCATTGATAGGCGAAGGCATTTTCAATGGCTCACCGTATTCGCCCGAACCATTAACGGCAACTCTGTAAATATCTAGTCCTGTATCTCCCTCCTTACCGTAGCTCGCGTAATAGGCATACCGATGCCCAGGCAGCCAGTGCAAATGGGATTCGAATTCTCGTTTTTTATCCTCCTTGCTCAGAAGTTGTTGAGGGACCACCAGCAATCGGCCCATGCTGATTGGGAATTCATATAGGCGAAAAAAGTCTTCAGAATGCGAGATAAGCGTCTCCTTTTCTTCCAAAACAAAAGCATCTTTCGTGAATCCAATCTGATTTGTACATTGACCAAATCGAAGCTTAGCGTCATTAAGCCAATGGTCATTTTTCCCAGCCAGATCGATGGCTGTACGAAAGTGGACGGCCGCTTCGGAAAACTCGTATTGAATGTGGTGGAGTCGCCCTTTGTAATAATGCCAGCCAGCTTCATGTTCTGATTCAAGAACTCCAAGTTCTCGAGCGATTTCTAAATGCTCTTTCGCTTCATTAAGTCGCTGAGAGGTGTATGTGCAAGTTGCCCCGAATCGATAGTGCAGAAATGCTCGATCGTTGGCGACACTAACGAGGTGAGCAAAAAGACCATAAGCGCGACTCATTTCGCCGGCATTAAACGTCTGTTCTGCCCGATGAACCGACTTTGCTAGGTCCCTTTCGGACCACTCAGGGGCCTGTGCGAAAACGGGTGCAATCCCTATCCAAAACAGTACGCAGGTAAAAATTCCATTTGTGGCCGTTTGGCCGAAAACAGCACGATGTTGGTCGGTTTGCATTTTCTTCAACTTAAATGAACCATTATAGGACCAAGATAAACTGCTTGACATCCATCAATTGAAGTGCCGTGAATTAGCTTTGCACATTGAATTGAACAAAAACTCAACTTTATGTCAAAAGGTAATTTCAACATTCCATACCCGATTAACGAACCCATTTTATCTTATGCACCGGGCAGCTCTGAACGGGATGAAGTCGCTCACATGTACCGCGAAATGTTCAGTCAAAAAGCCATCGACGTGCCGATGTACATAGGTGGAGAAGAGGTTCGAACGGGAGATAAACGTCCCATGTCGCCACCGCATGATCATCAGCACATTTTGGGGCACTTTAATTATGGCGAAGCTCAACATGTGAACGCAGCGATTGAAGCTGCTTTAGCAGCTCGCCCAGCATGGGCTGGTTTGCCTTGGAATGAACGAGCAGCCGTCTTTTTGAAAGCCGCAGATTTACTTGCAGGTCCATATCGAGCAAAGATTAATGCTGCAACAATGTTGGCGCAGTCGAAGAACATCTTTCAAGCAGAAATCGATGCAGCATGCGAATTAATTGACTTTTTGCGTTTTAATGCGCATTTCCTTCAGGAGATTCAATCTGTTCAACCGGATAGTCAAGACGGAATTTGGAACCGACTCGAGTACCGGGGACTTGAAGGATTCGTGTTCGCTATTACGCCTTTTAATTTTACTGCCATTGCTGCCAATCTGTGCGCTGCTCCTGCCCTGATGGGCAATGTGGTTGTTTGGAAGCCGGCTGACTCTCAAGTTTATTCGGCGCAAGTCATCATGGAAGTGTTCAAAGAAGCGGGCCTTCCAGATGGAGTGATTAACATGATTACCTGCGACGGACCTGTAGCGGGTGACGTGGTGTTCAAGCACCCCGATTTTGCAGGCCTGCACTTTACCGGATCAACGGGGGTCTTCCGTCATTTGTGGCAAGAAATTGGCGCGAACATCGGTAATTTCAAAAGTTACCCGCGCATTGTTGGTGAAACGGGTGGAAAGGATTTTGTTTTGGCTCACTCTTCATCGAATGTTGACGAGGTAGTAACAGGTTTAATACGTGGTGCATTTGAATTTCAAGGACAAAAATGCAGTGCGGCGAGCCGAGCATATATGCCATCTAGCCTATGGCCTGAGATTAAATCAAAATTGATTGAGCATTTGAACGGTATAAAAATGGGCTCCCCAGAAGACTTTGGGAACTTTGTTACGGCTGTAATTGACGAGCGGTCGTTTGATAAGATTCGAGGGTATTTGTCTTTTCTGAATGAGTCAAATGAAGTAGAGGTCATTGCGGGTGGGGCAGCGGACAAGTCAAAAGGATATTTTGTGGAACCAACGATCGCGGTCACGTCTAACCCTCTTTCTCGAACCATGGTCGAGGAGATATTCGGGCCTGTTTTGACGATTTATGTTTACCAGGACGAGGATTTTGAGGAAACCATGGATCTTGTTGACTCCACAAGCGAATATGCTCTCACGGGTGCAGTTTTTGCAAAAGATCGTTTGGTTATTGATAGGGTCACGAAACGATTGGAGCATGCAGCGGGAAATTTCTACGTCAATGACAAGCCAACAGGTGCAGCAGTCGGGCAACAACCCTTTGGTGGAGCCCGAGGATCAGGAACCAACGACAAAGCTGGAAGTATTTTGAATTTATGGCGCTGGACGAGCGCTCGTACAATAAAGGAAACCTTTGCGCCTCCAACAGATTACCGCTACCCGTTTATGGGTTAACATTGGATTTCTGTTAAACGGATGATTTTTCATCCCAAAAAAAAAGGCCTCGAGGCCTTTTTTTGTTTGCGGATATCCGCAGTTCCTATGAAGAAAAGTTTCCTATGGCTGTCCTAAGTCTTCGGCATACTTGGGAACAGGAATCTCGGAAAGATCTACCGCGCTTGGGAAAAAATTCATTTCCTTTTTGAGCCAATTTTGTTGCTCCTTAGGCAGCATTCCCTTGTCGTCCAACCATTGGACCAGAACGATGAATTTTTCTTTTTTCCCTTCTTGGTGGACCGTAGCAACTTTACCCTGGATTGACCGCAGTCTAAAGGCACTATTTAAAATGCTTGCGCGAATACTTTGATAATTTGAATTCCCACCACCATGGAGTTTCATAGCTATTTCCATGAGTTCTTTGTAGCTCATAGGTCTCTTGCATATAGCCAGCTGCTCAAGTATGAATTTTCCCCAAACACTTTTGGGACCTCTTTTTTTTGCTTTGAATCCTTGTTTGGTAAGTATTACTCCAGAAGAGTCCATAGTTCGACCTGAAATTTTGCGGAGAATTTTTTCCACATGCCTTAATTGGGCTTGGATTCTTATCTTCTCTTGATTGTAGAAATCAGCTAATTCCTTGGTTTCGGCTTCATTAAAATTCATTGATTCAATATTCTTGACGCTAATCTCTGAAAGAATCGTCAGAAAAAACAAAAAAAAACAAGGCNTTTTTTTTTCTTTTTGATGGAATCAAGACACATCCATGACATAAGCCGGATTCTGTTCGCAAAAGCGATTCATCATTTATCTATGCAACCTACCCCCTAATTCGAGCGAGCAGCTCTCAAGCATTAGTGTACATGGTCTTGCAACCCACAAGGTTTACCAAAGCCTTTGAATCACTTCAAAGCTGGTGAGCTCTTACCTCACCTTTTCACCCTTACCTGTGCCGAAGCCATTGGCGGTATAAATTTCTGTGGCACTTTCTGTCATTCAGCTTTTCAGCTAAACGCCTCCCTTTTGAGAAGTGTGGTGCTCTATGTTGTCCGGACTTTCCTCTCCCGATGAAGGGAGCGATGAATTCACATGGATGTGTCTTATTCCAATTTCTATTGATGGTTAATATTTTCTCAATCCCAATTGACCGGCAACGTTTGTGCCTCGCCTCCTCGAAGAATTGTGACGGCAGAAGTTTGGCCTGCTTCGAACTGACTTAGTGCGGTCATATAAGACATCATGTCAATCACTTCGACTGTATCGATCTGGATAACGATATCGCCTCTTTTCATGCCTGCGTTTGAAGCGGGCCTTCCTTCAGAGACACCGTCAATTCTCATGCCTTCACCAGAAAAGAGGTAGTCGGGAATGACTCCCAAGGTCACATTGAATCGAGGTGTGCTTTCTTCATCTTGATCTTTAGTAGCTGTGAACAAAAACTCGGGTTCATCATTCAGCTTACGAACAATGCGGTCCACAAAATTCACGATTTTCAACATGCCTTGTTCGTTGATTTTGTCTGCCGTATCCGATGGTTTGTGGTAGTCGGGATGTTGACCCGTGAAAAAATGCAGTGCAGGAATCCCCTCCAAATAAAAACTAGTATGGTCGCTGGGACCTACTCCGCTCTCGCTCGGAACCAGAATCAAGGAATCCGAATTGCACGCATCAAGCAATTCCATCCACCTCGGCGATGTACCCGTGCCATAAACAGCTAATGTGTCTCCTCTGAGACGGCCTATCATGTCAAAATTGATCATGTAACGAATGGAGTCCAATGAAACAGTTGGAGATTTACAAAAGTGATTTGATCCCCAAAGTCCCTTTTCCTCTCCGGAGAATGCGGCGTAGAGCATGGAGTGACCCGTTGGTAATTGGGAAAATCGCCTCGCTAATTCCAACATACCCGCTACACCGGATGCGTTATCATCTGCTCCACTATGGATTTTGGGTTCTCCTCGAAAAAGGGAGTTTTCGTCTCCATAACCTAAATGGTCATAATGAGCGCCAATCACACCCCAAAACTGAGTTTTGGCGGCTTGTTGAGCATACAAAACGTTGTTCCCCATGATTTCATTCACGAGTGCCATGCCCATTTTTGTGGAGTCGCCTAACCCGTGAACTTGCATCGGAGGATGCGGTTTATAGCTGAATGTCTGAAGAGGTCCCTCTACTCCCTTTGGAGACAACCCCAGTTGATCAAAGTGGTCAGCAATCCACTTGGATGCCCTCACTTCGCCTTCTGTGCCAGTTTCTCTTCCTTGCATTGTGGAATCCGAGAGCGCTTCTACCGATTGCCGCATCAGCATGGCAGAGTCGTGTTCTGAATCGCCTTGGCATGAAATGAGAAATAAAAACGCAATCCCAATAGCAAGAGGTATTTGGACAAATTCCTTACACAGCTTTGGTTTAATGGGCAGCATTTAAAAGTAGTTTTGCGCAAAAATCGGATAGACCCATGACATTCAATCATTCATTGATACTTTTTTTTCCGTTGCTCCTGGCTTCTTGCTCAGAACAACCATCAACTGAACCATCAGAATCTGCATCTGAATCTTCTAGCATCCAGGATACGCTGCGTTACGATCAGGAAGTTCATTTGCACCACATGAAGCAATTGACGTTCGGTGGGGATAATGCTGAAGCTTACTGGTCATTTGATAGTGAAAAGCTCGTATTCCAGGCAGGCGAATAATGCGTGGGGAGCGCCGTGTGATCAGATTTTCTGGATGGATCTGGAAGCTGAATTAGAGGTCAAGGGAAACGGGTTAAACCAAATCTCCAATGGTCAAGGGCGCACGACTTGCGCTTATTTTTTGCCCGGTGACACATCGGTCGTTTTTGCTTCGACCATCTTGTCGACAGCTTATGTCCAGCAGTCCCCCCGCGTGGGCCCAATGGGGAGTATGTTTGGCCGATTTACGCGGCCTACGATATTTTCACATATGATTTGCAGGGAAACTTAATCAGCCAATTGACTACAGAACCTGGTTATGATGCCGAGGCAACTGTGAGCCCTCAAGGAGACCGAATGGTCTTCACTAGCACGCGCAGCGGTGATTTGGAATTGTACACCTGCGATTTGGATGGAACCAATGTTATCCAAGTCACAAGTGATTTGGGATACGATGGTGGAGCCTTCTTCTCGCCTGACGGCCAAAAGCTAATTTGGAGGGCAAGCCGGCCCAAGACAGAAGATGAGATTGTTCATTACCAAGAGTTGCTTTCTAATGGATTGGTGGAGCCAACTGAAATGGAGCTGTTCATTGCGAATATCGACGGATCAGACATGCGGCAGTTAACCGATTTGGGAGGGGCGAATTGGGCGCCCTATTTCCACCCGAATGGAGAGCAGGTCTTGTTTTCAAGTAATCACAAGACCGGGAGCTTTCCGTTTAATATTTTCATGATCAATACCGATGGGACGGGACTTGAGCAAGTCACATTCGATAATGCATTTGATTCGTTTCCGATGTTTTCACCTGACGGAAAACGCATCGCTTTTTCGAGCAACCGCAACAACGGAAGAACGCGAAACACGAATGTATTCTTAGCTGATTGGAAAGATTAAACGAATGGTCTACGCATTGAACAAACCGTTTGGGATTTTGAGTCAATTCTCATCAGAAGGAAACCACCCTGGAATATTGTCACTTCAATTGAATTTACCCAAGGATGTCTGGCCGATAGGCCGGTTGGATCGCGACTCTGAAGGACTTCTGCTTTTAACGGATGATATGCGACTCAGGCAGCAACTAACAGACCCCAAAGAGAATAGCCGGAAGACGTATTGGGTGCAAGTAGAAGGCGCGCCAACCGAAGAGACCTTAGAACGTTTTCAACAGCCCATGCTGCTTCGCATTAAAAAGCAGGAAATACGCACGAAGCCCGCTCGTGTGAGCGTGATGGATGAGCCTGAAGTCTGGGATCGAACTCCGCCAATTCGTCACCGGTTATCTGTGCCTACTTCGTGGATAGCGCTCGAACTGAAGGAAGGAAAGAACCGTCAGGTTCGCAGGATGACGGCGAACGTGGGACATCCAACACTCCGTCTCATTCGCGCAGAAGTGGGGGATTTGACTTTAAAGGGATTGGGTTTATCACCGGGCGAGGTGATTCAACTAAAACCAGAACAAATAGCTGCCGCACGAGCCTAGTTGCTTTTCTTTATCGTTCGCTTTTTGTCGTCATATTTGTCCTGAAATGTCATTGATTACCACCCTTATTGGATTTGTTTGGTCTGCCTTTTGTTGTGTTTTTGCGCTGTGTGTCATACTCATCAATAAAAACGCGGCGAAATGGGTTCTGATTAAAATCGGAAAAAGGATGTGGAGCAAGAACATGGTGCGGATCGTGAGTGGATCTGCTCCAAAGGTTACGTTTCATGGCACTGAAAAACCTTATGCAGACTGGCCCGACCAAGCCATTTTCATTGCCAATCATTCAAGCTTACTCGATATTAATGCCTCTGCAAGCGCCATTCCGCAACCCATCGTGTATTTGTCAAAGGATAGCATTCGCAGAGTTCCTGTGCTTGGTTTGCTGAATGAGCGAGTTGGCACCGTGTTCATTGACCGTTCAAACCCAGCTGCTGCTAAACAGTCCGTCGTTCAATTGAGGAAAACTTTGCAAAACGGGATTTCAGTTATCGTTTATCCTGAAGGAACAAGAACAAAGGATGGAAGGCTTCAGCCATTTAAGAAGGGGGCTTTTCATCTTGCTGCAAACGCTCAAGTCCCCATTATTCCTCTTCACATACATGGGACTCGGCATGCGCTTCCTTCCGGCCGAATCCGCATCAAGCGAAATCCCATACACGTTCGATTTGGCAGGCCTCTTCTACCTCCGCCCGTATCCAACACCAAAGCACTCAATGAATTCGTGCAGCAAGGCTTTGATTCCGTGCAAGAGATGAAAGAATGGCACACATCTCACCTGAAAACTCCGGACTAATCGGTTGATTTATTGAGTTCTGTCGTGGTCAAGCTCACTTAATGCGTAAGCCAGCTCCAGACCTTCTCGAATGGCGCGTTGTGCGTCTAATGCTTTGGCATTTGATGCGCCGCCAATTCTGTGAACCTCGACATTGAAGCCTCTCAGCTCATTTTCTAGAGGATAATGAGGGACTTGTCCGGCACAAACAACAATGGAGTCCACAGCCAAACATTGAATCGCACCGTTTTGCATGTAGTTGAGTCCAGCGTCATTCACTTCCACATATTTCACGTCAGCGTGCGTTTGCACTCCACTTTTCCTCAGGTTCAACCTGTGAATCCATCCGGTAGTTTTGCCAAGCCTTCCCCCTACTTTGCCTGGAGACCGTTGAAATAAATGCACCTCATGCTTAGAAAGTGTATCGGTTGGAGGAAGCACGCCTCCGCGTTCATCCAAATTCCGGTCGATACCCCATTTTTTATAGAAATCAGCTGTTTCCGATTCGCTCGAGTGCAAAAGGAAATCAGCGACGTCAAAGCCTATTCCACCAGCGCCGATAATGGCTACGACGCGTCCTACCTTCACACGCCCTGTCAGGACATCGATGTAGTTGCTGACGGGAACACGGTCCATTCCTGGAATTTCCCATGTTCTCGGTGTCACACCGGTAGCCAACACAACATGATCGAATTCTTTGAGCATTTCAGCTTGGCCTGTGTGTTGAGGTGTACCTCGACTTTGAGCTTTTGCAGCAAGAAATTAAAATAACGGAGGGTCTCATAAAATTCTTGTTTACCCGGAATTAATTTGGCCAAATTGAATTGACCGCCAATCTCAGATTTCTTTTCGTACAAGGCCACTTCATGGCCCAAACGAGCCAATTCGGTAGCAGCACTCAAGCCTGCAGGGCCAGCGCCGATAACCGCTATTTTTTGGACTGAAACCGCTTTTGCGTGGAGCGGCCATTTACCTTCGTGGCTTGCACGTGGATTGACCAGGCATGAAGCGACTTTCCGCTGAAAGATGTGATCTAAACATGCTTGGTTGCAGCCAATGCATGTGTTAATTGAATCGGCTTCGTCCGCTTTTGACTTGGCGATGATGTCTGGGTCTGCTAGGAACGGACGTGCCATGGAGACCATGTCTGCACATCCCGATTCGAGGGCAGCTTCGCATGCTTCGGGTGTATTCAGGCGATTGGTTGTAATCAGCGGAATGGACACCTCTCCCATGAGCTTTTTCGTCACAAATGTGAACCCCCCTCTGGGAACCAATGTGGCAATTGTTGGTATTCGTGCTTCGTGCCAACCAATCCCTGTATTAATGGCGTCTGCTCCCGCTTCTTCGACGGCTTTGGCCAATGCCACGACTTCGTTCCAGTCGCTACCATCCGCTATCAAATCAAGCATGCTGAGGCGATATACTATTGCGAATTGCGGCCCAACGGCGGCGCGGATTTCCCGAATGATTTCAAGTGGGAAGCGGATGCGCTTCTCAAAAGATCCGCCGTATTCATCCGTGCGATGATTGGTAGCAGAAACAATGAATTGATTGATCAAATATCCTTCTGAGCCCATGATTTCGATGCCGTCATACTCAGCCTTTTGGGCCAGTCGTGCAGCATTGACATATGATCTTATGGTTCGCTTAATCCCCCGAGTAGAAAGTTTGCGGGGCTTAAAACGATTGATAGGTGCTTTTAGGGCGGAAGGTGCAACGTTGAACGGATGATAACTGTACCGTCCACCGTGCAGGATTTGCAAAAGGATGCGACCTCCGGCCTCGTGAACTGCCTTGGTAATTGGGAGGTGTTGCTTCGCATGTTTTGACCTCTGCATGCGAGCTCCGTTGGGACCTAGCGCCCCCTCACGGTTCGGACTGATTCCTCCCGTAACAATGAGCGCTACACCTCCTTCCGCTCGTTTTTTATAAAACTCCGCCAACTTGTGAAATCCACCTCTCTCCTCTTCAAGTCCCGTGTGCATGCTCCCCATTAAGGAGCGATTGGGCAACAACAAAGGCCCCAATTTTAGCGGGGTAAAAAGATGAGGGTAACGTTCGTGTTGAGTCATTCGAAATCCCGATAGGTGTCCACCAAGTTATCCCGTCTTCTGCGAGATGCCATGTATTGGAACAAAATGGACTGACCGTTTTTGAGTTTATCCCGGCGCTTATCAGCTTTAAGTCCGGCCAGCAATTCATAAAACACCATATCACTCGTTGTCACATTCATCTTTCCTTCCGTGCCATTGGTGAATTTGTAATCATGGTAGTACCAGTTTTCTTCATCCCCATGAAAGTAAAGTGTAAAGGCATCGCCGCTGCGACTTCTTCTCAACTCTAGCTTCCCTTGGGTTTCCATGAACAAGGCCTCCTTTCCAAGTGTCGCCAAGCCAAATGAGCTGGTAGAGAGCCAGGCCTCTTCGGAATCGTCCCAAACTAGATCTACATTGGTGAGTACAACGCCATTCTGCATAAACTTCGGGACCTTTTTAAGCTTCCCTGTCATGGCCAAATCATTGATTAGGGCTTCGCTATCCTCCT
>JGI20159J14440_10002419_pt1 | contig 12654 bp, 10 predicted proteins | sample COG_09_FD_14440 | JGI IMG/M metagenome (IMG submission 14440) | reverse complement strand
GCAAAGTGATAAAACTGATTTAAATAAATTAGTATCTGAAGCAGATCTTTTAATTGGTGGTGTTTTAATTCCTGGTGCTGAAGCACCAAAATTAATTACTAAACCAATGTTAAAATTAATGAAAAGAGGATCTGTAATTGTGGATGTTGCAATTGATCAAGGAGGCTGTGTTGAAACTAGTAAGCCCACTACTCATGGTGAACCAACTTATATTATAGACGATGTAGTTCACTATTGTGTAGCTAACATGCCTGGCGGTGTTCCAAGAACTTCAACTATTGCATTAAACAATGCTACACTTCCTCATTTAGTTAAAATTGCAAATAAAGGTTATTCAAAAGCATTAACTGAAGACAAACATCTTCTTGCAGGTTTAAATGTTTGTAAGGGCAAGGTAACTTATAAAGCAGTAGCAGATGTGTTTGGTCATGAGTTTGTTGACCCTTTGTCTACTCTTTAATTATAATAATTTAAATACCAATTTATAAAGTTCTTTATTCCAGTTTTATAATTAGTTCTAGGATTGTAACCCGTAATTCTTTTTAACAAAGAACTATCTGACAATGTTGAGCGAACATCACCTTTTTGCATTGGCATATAATGTCTTTTAATCTTTTTATTCAATTCTTTTTCTAAAGTGTTAATAAAATCTAATAGAGATATTTTTTTTGTATTACCAATATTCAAAATTCTAAATGGTGCAACGGGTGATAAGCTATCATTTTTAAATTTCTTTTTAGAATTAATAGTTGGTGCCTTATTTAATAGTTTGTAAATACCATCTACAATATCGTCTATATAAGTATAATCTCTGAACATCTTACCTTTATTGTAAATGTCAATTTTTTTACCTGTTAGAATTTTTTTTGTAAATTTAAAATAAGCCATATCAGGTCTTCCCCATGGACCATAAACTGTAAAAAATCTAAGCATAGTAATAGGCAATCTCCATAAACTTGAATAAGAATGAGCTAAACTCTCAGCAGATTTTTTAGTTGCAGCATAAAAACTTACTTGATGATCAGTTTTATCAATTTCTTGAAAAGGAATTTTTTTGTTTGCCCCATATACAGATGAACTAGAACCAATTATTAAATGTTTGACCTTAATTTTTTTTGCAATTTTAATTATATTGAAAGTACCTAGTATATTTGACTCCAAATATATATCTGGGTTTTTTAAACTATACCTTACTCCAGCTTGAGCAGCTAAATGAATAACTATATTAGGTTTAAATTTATTAAAAGTTTTTTCTAAGGTCTTTTTATTTTCTAACTTACTCTTAGTGAAAGAAAAATTTTTATATTTTTTTAAAATTTTATTACGATCTTTTTTTAATTTAACATCATAGTAATTGTTTAAAGAATCATACCCATGAACCTCTATTCCTTTTTCAAGAAGTTTTCTTGCTAAATGAAATCCTATAAACCCTGAGGATCCAGTAATTAAAATTTTTGTTTTCATTATAAAGTGTTATTTAATATAACATCATAATGAATAAAGAAATTCCAAAATCAACCAAAGTAGTAGTTATTGGAGGTGGAGTAGTTGGGTGCTCTGTTGCCTATCATTTAGCAAAGTTTGGCTGGAAAGACACTATTCTTTTAGAGAGAGACCAGCTAACGTCTGGAACAACTTGGCATGCTGCTGGACTTGTTAGTCAATTAGGCCCATCAGCAGCTATAACTAAGATAAGAAAATATACGTTGGATTTATATAAAGAGCTTGAGAAGAAAGTAGATCATTCTGCCGGATTAAGATTAAACGGTGCACTTTCAATAGCCGAAACTAAAGGTAGATGGCAGGAACTACAAAGACAAGCAACAACTGCACAACTTTATGATGTTGATGTAAAAATTTTAGATAAAGATCAAATAAAAAAAGAATACCCAATAGTAAACACTAATGATGTAATAGGAGGAATTTTAATGCCAGGTGATGGCGCAGCTGACCCTTCAGGTGTTACTCATATGCTGGCTAAAGCAGCAAGAACGGAAGGTGCAAAAATTTTTGAAAACTCACCCGTTGAAGAAATTTTAACAAATAATGGTAAAATCTCAGGTGTTAAGGTTAACGGACAAAAAATTGATTGTGAGTATATAGTTTTAGCTTCTGGAATGTGGTCAAGACAAATTGGAGAAAAAGCTGGCGTTAGTATTCCGTTATATCCTGCAGAACATTTCTATATCATTACCGAACCAATAAAAAATCTTTCCAAAACTATGCCAGTTATAAGAGATTATGATAACCGAACTTATATTAAAGAAGATGCTGGTAAAATATTGGTTGGAATTTTTGAAGGCAATTCTATCCCTGCTTGGGATAAAACAAATAAAGTACCAGAAGATTTTTCTTTTGGAGAATTTCAAGAAAACTTTGAGCATTTTGAGCCATATCTAAATGCTGCTTTAAAAAGATTTCCCGTTTTAGAAACTGCAGGGATTAGAAAATTCTTTTCTGGCCCTGAGTCTTTTACCCCAGATACAAATACTTTATTAGGAGAAGTTCCTGAAATTAAAAACTTTTTTGTATGCTGTGGGTTAAACAGTATAGGAATTGGAAGTGGAGGAGGTGTTGGTAAAGTTACAGCTGAGTGGATGATGACTGGTCACATCAACGAAGATATTTTTAGTTATGATATTAAAAGATTTCAAAAATTTCATTCTGAATTGGGGTTTATTAAAAAAAGAATAACTGAGTCCTTGGGAGATTTATATGGAATGCACTGGCCATTTAAACAACACAAAACTTCTAGAAATATTAAAACTCTACCTTACCATGAAAATTTAAAAAGTTTTGGAGCATGTTTTGGTGTTTCAGCTGGCTATGAAAGACCAATGTGGTTTGCATTAGATGGTAAAAAAGCTGAGTATGAATACAGTTATAATTATCAAAATTGGTACCCCTCAGTAGAATATGAAACTACAAATACAGTTAAAAATGTTGGCTTGTTTGACCTAACTTCTTTTTCTAAGTTTGAAATAATTTCAGATAAAGCTCATGATGAATTACAGCGAATATGTACAGCAAATATCAAAAATGAAATTGGAAAGTGCACATACACGCATATGTTAAATAGTGATGGTGGAATAGAAGCTGATTTAACAGTTGTATGTCATAATAAAAACCATTTTAGATTAATAAGTTCTGCTGCGACAAGAGAAAGGGATAAGTTTCATATAAAAAAACATCTCTCTCGAGAAATAGAATTAAAAGATATTACTGATGATTTATGTGTATTTGGTTTGTTTGGCCCTAAAAGTAGGGATTTAATAAAAACCTTAAGTGAAGATAATTTTGAAAACAGTAAATTTAAATTTGGAACAGCTAAATTCATCACAATTAAAGGAGTTAAAATTTGGGCACAAAGATTGTCTTATGTTGGTGAATTAGGTTATGAGTTATATGTAGAATTAAAAGATGCAAAACAAATATATGAATTGATTTTAAATAAGGGCAAAAATTTTAATCTTTCTAATTGTGGTATGCATGCAATGGATACTATGCGAATGGAAAGTGGATTTTTACATTGGGGACACGATATATCCCCTGAGGAAAATCAATATGAAGCAGGACTAAATTTTACCATTAGTTACAAAAAAGAAATAAATTTTATAGGAAAAGAAAGTTTATTAAAAATAAAGAATAAAGATCAAAAAAAAAAATTAATTATGCTCTCATTAAAAAATAACAACCCCGGTAAGCCATTGTTGTTGCATGATGAACCAATCTATTTAGAAGACAAAATAATAGGAAGAACTACTTCTGGTAATTATTCATTTAATTATAATAAAAATATATCTTTTGGATATGTACAATCAAAATATTCCAAAAATGAATTAATAAATGGTGATCTATATATAGAGGTAGAAAAGAAAAAGTATCCAGCAATTATAGAGTCTGAACCCTTAAAAAGTAAATCCTTTCAACTATTATAGAAATTAATTATTTATATTGCCTGTTATTATAAATTTTAATGATTGAAAAACTTTACTATTAATGATTAGTTTAAGTAATGAATAAAAAGCTTTCACCAAAGTATTCAGATGATGTTAAAATTTCTAATATTCAATACCGTAAAAACGTCAAAGACAATAGTAAAGTTGATATCAACATATTATTAAATAGAGTTAAATTACAAAAAACAGAAATAAAAAAAAAAATTTTTACTCTATTTATAAGCACTCTCTTAGGTATATGTATATCAGCTTATCTAATTTTTTTTTAAAAATTAATTAACCACTCAAATGTTATCTAAAAAAATTAAAGAATATTTAAGTGAGTATATTAGCCAAGAAGTTTATGTTCAAGTAGCTGTTGCTAAAGGAAAAAATAAAATTACAACTAAAGCTGCTGTTTCAAAATACTTTGAAAGTAATCATTTTAAAGGATTGGCTGAAGGTAAACCATACAATACTTTTTTAAGTGATTTAGAGGACAAATGCCTGGGTAAATTAATTAATTCCCCCATGAAAAATACCAAAACCAATGACAAAATTATTATTGAACTTCAAAAAAAACTCAATTCTTTATCAAAAGAAGAATTAAACGATACTTATTGGGAAGTTGAAACAGGAGAATATCTTAGCGGAAAAGATATTAATCAAATAGAAGTAGAAAGGGATAATTTGATAAAATTCTTAAGGTCTGAAGAGGAAGCACAAGAAACTGTCATTACTCTATGTAAAAATTATGAAAAATTATGTAGAGAAAAGTACCCAGAAGCTCCCTTGCCATTAAAAATTTTACTTTGATAAAATAAAATTTTCAATTATATTAAATTACGAGGGGTGTCGTAACTGACTGAGATTAAACCCTTATAACCTGTCCGGTAATTCAGAAAGGGAGAATAATGGATAAAATAAACTTTATAAGTCAATCAACATCATTAATATTAATTATTGTTATAAGCTTAATCTTTACATTAGTTGGATTAATTTATTCACAAAAATATCGAGGCATTAATAATTACTTAACAGCTAACAGAAATATTGGTTTTTTTTCTTTAAGTACCAGTTTAGTTGCATCAGCTTTAGGTGCTTGGATTTTATTTGGCCCAGCTTCTGCTGCAACATGGGGTGGAATAGGTGCTGTAATCGGTTATGCCCTTGGTACAGCTTTTCCAATGATTTTTTTAATTTCTTTAGGAAAAAAAATAAGAAATGAATTTCCAAAAGGCACAACATTAATTGAATTTTTAAGAAAAAAATTCAGCAAAAGTTTGTTTAAATTAATTTTATTAATGACGGTATTTTATATGTTTGTTTTTTTATGTGCGGAAGTAACAGCAGTTGCTATGTTAATTAATTATATTTCTGGAACTGAGCTATGGATTACTTCGTTGACTATCTTAATTGCAACTCTAATTTATACACTTTATGGAGGGTTAAGAGCATCTATTTTTACAGACAATATTCAAATGATTGTAATAATAATTTTATTTCTAATATCTGTCTTTTACTTAACTTCATTTACAGGTAATCAGTTTTCTTTTTCTTTCATTCAAGACAAAAACCCACATTTATTAAGCAGCAATTACATTCCTAATTATACAGCTGGTCTAACATTTTTTATTGCTGTTGCTGCAACAAACCTTTTTCACCAAGGAAATTGGCAAAGAGTTTACGCGGCAAAAAATAATGAAGTATTAACAAAAAGTTTAATTGTTGCATTTATAGTGATTATTCCAATTGTTCTATTTACAGGATTTAGTGGTCTAGTAGCTGTTTCTGTTGATCCAAAAGTTATACCAGATTTAGGATTTTTCTCTTTACTATTAAAAGAACAAACAGAATTTTTATCACTAATTATTATTATTCTTGGACTTTCTTTGACTATCAGTACTGTTGATACTTTAGTTAACGCAATTTCCAGCTTGATTGTAGTTGATGGTAAAGCAACATTTAATTTAAACAAAAAAACTAATTATTTAAAATTTTCTAAATATTTTATAATAGGACTTTCAATTATTGCTTTTATTATAGCATCTAAAGGATTCAGTGTTTTATATTTGTTTTTATTGGCTGATTTATTTTGCTGTGCATTTGTGCTCACTGTTTTTTATAGTTTTTACAATAAAAGATTAAATGAAAAAACTGCATATATTTCAATAATAATTGGATTAATTGGTGGGTTTCTTTTATTTCCTGTGCCTGATTTTTCAAAAAGTTTATTGGTAGGTATTTTGATACCAGCAGAAGCTTTTCCGGTTTTTGTATCTCAATCTTTGCTATTTCTATCATTTATAGTAGCAACTTTTGTACCTGCAATAACTTGGAAGATAAAATAATTTATTAATTAATTTTTAAATTAATACAATTTCAAATTGAAGTTGGCTTATTTATTAAATTATATGAATTAAATTTCAATATAAATTATTTGACTTGGTTATTAATTTTAGTCAAAGTATGACTAATTAAATAATAAAGAAAGAGGAGAATAAGATGATTAATTTTAAAAAAATAGGTCTTACGTTTCTAGCTTTTGTTTTCACTTTAACTTTAAGTTTACAGAGTGCTAATGCTGGAAACATCACTATAAACTTAGGTCATGGAAACACTGAAGGAAGTGCTTATGATCCATTAGCAAAAAAATTTGCAGAGCTTGCAGAAAAATATTCTAATGGCAGTATCAAAGTTAAGGTTAGATGTTGTGCTCAGTTAGTAAAAGAAGATGAAGCCTTTAAAGCTATGCAATTAGGAACAGTAGATATGGCTATTATTACTGGTAATAACCTTTCACCTCATTTTGGTTTAACTGATGCTTTTGTATTACCTTATATTTTTCAGGACAAAGAACATGCTTATAAAGTTTTAGAAGGACCTGTTGGAGATAGTTATAAGAAAAAATTATTTGATGCTACAGGTATAACTATTTTAGCTTTTGGTTTTGTTGGAGATCGTGATTTTTATAACTCAAGAAAACCTATTAAATCAATGGCTGATATGAAAGGTTTAAAAGTAAGAGTTCCAAAAAACCAAGTAATGATAGATACTTTTAAAGAGTTTGGTGCAGCACCAATTGCTTTACCGTGGGCTGATACTCCAACAGCTTTACAAACTGGTACAGTTCAAGGTGCAGATAATGGTACTTCTTTTATTAAATCTGCAAAGTTTTATGAAATAATGCCTTACTTTACAGCATTAGAACATTTTACTTATTTTTCACCTTTGATGGCAAGTCCAAAATTGATGAAAAAACTTGATGCTGATCAAAAGAAAGCAGTTATTAGAGCTGGTAAAGAAGCTAATGATTATCAAAAGGCTGTAATGTCAAAAAAAGTTGGAGAAATTCGAAAGTTTCTTACAACTGAAGGTCAAGGTGGAATGAAAACTACTGAATTTGATAGAACAGACTTTATTGCAGCTGGTCAACGTGTGCAGGATAAATATGCTACCTCAAAAGGTGCAGAGTTTACTGCCTTTGTTAATGCAATAAGAGCAGCGGCAAACTAAGTTTATTTTTAATTAATAGGGGCGCATAGTATTAAATCACTAGCGCCCCTTTTCAATTTTTAATATTATTCGATCAATGTTTAAAAAAATAAATAAAAATTTTGAAGAAGTTCTTTGTACATTTTTTTTAAGCGTTGTATTTATTTCAGTTATAACTCAAGTAATCTTAAGGTTTGGTTTTTCATCTGCTGCTGTTTGGGCAGAGGAGACGGCAGTATATGGATTAATTTTTGCAACATATCTTGGTGCATCACTAGGTATTAAGAGAAGAGAACATGTTAGAATTACATTTATTGTATTATCTTTTCCAAAGAAATTAAAAGTTGCATCAATAATTTTGGCAGACATTTTATGGTTAGGTTTTTTAGCACTTATGGTAGTGCAAACAATTATTTATACAAAACTTTTATTTGATGTAAGTTATATTCTTCCTGGGCTTAAAATAGAATTAAAGTGGCTCCAAATGTTTATACCAATGATTTTTGTTTTAATGTTATTCAGAGTTTTTGAAGTTTACTGGACTTGGAAAAAAACAGGTTGGAAAGGTTTACCTTTATAATGGAATTTTTTAATGGGCCAATAGTAATGGCTCTTGTCTTTGTTTTAACAATGGTAATAGGAGTGCCAATTCCTTTTGCCGCTGGTATAGCTACTGTTTCAGGTTTAATTATTGCTGATATCCCATTATCTCTTATGGCCTTAAGTGCTTGGACAGCATTTGAGCCTTTTCCATTAGTGACAATACCATTATTTATTTTAGCAGGACAACTAATGGAACATGGAGGGATGTCTGAAAAATTAGTGACTATTTCTAAAAAATTAGTTGGTGCTTACAAAGGTGGAATGGGTTTAGTTACAGTTGTAGCTTGTATGTTTTTTGCTGCTTTATCTGGATCAGGTCCAGCTACTACTGCTGCTATTGGTTCAATCACCATCCCAGCTATGAAAAAAGAAGGTTATGATTCAGGTTTTGCTGGAGGAATTGCTGCTGCAGCTGGAGCACTAGGTAGCATGATACCACCTTCAAATTTAATTATTATCTTTGCCCTTGTAAGTGATGTTTCAATTCCAAGACTTTTCTTGGCTGGAATTATTCCAGGAATAGTTCTTGGTTTGATGCTTATGGTAGTTGTATTTATTATTTCTTTAAAAAACAATTACGGAGGAGCTGATGCTAAGTTTCAATTTAGACCTTTACTCTGTGCTTTATGGGATGGAAAATGGGCTGTCTTTGCTCCAATAATAATCTTAGGAGGAATATATGCTGGAGTCTTTACTCCATCAGAAGCAGCTGCTGTAGCCGTAGCATACGGATTATTTGTAGGATTGTTTATATATAAAGGTTTGAATTTAAAAAAAATAATAGACTCATTTAAGTTTACCGCTGTTGTTATTGGAACTGTTATGTTTATTTTAGGATCCACCAAGGCATTTGGACAACTAGTTACAATTTATGATATCCCAGAAACAATTTTAAATTTATTCCAAGTATTAGCTAATCATCCTGAAATAGTTATGCTGTTAATAGGTATATTTTATATTTTTATTGGTATGTGGCTAGAGAGCGTTGCTCAGATAGTTATTTTTACAGCTGTATTCTTGCCTTTAGCAGTAAAACTTGGGATTGATCCTGTAGTATTTGGAATTTTTACAGTTTTAACATGTGAGATAGGATTTTTAACTCCACCAATCGGAATTAATCTTTTTGTTGCAGCTCGTATAACTGGAGACTCAATCGAAAGAATATCTATTGGAGTATTACCTCTCCTAATACCTTATGTTCTAATGGTTTTAATTTTAGTTTATTTTTCTGATTGGATAACATATTTACCAGATTTAGTTTATGGAGTTAGTAAATGACGAGTATTCCCCTAGTGGGATATTCTGATAAAATTTCACTAAGATCAGAAGAAACTATTTCATTTAAAATATCATCTACTTTAAAAAAACCTTTTACCGCCTCTTTAAAAAGATCCATTAGTGCTGACCCCAACCCTAAAGGTATTGGCATAATTGAAGAAGATGCATCAAAATATTTTAAAACAAGTTCATTTAAATCCAAGGTTCAAGATTTTGATCCTGGATCTTATGCGATAAGTAAAAAACAAATTAAAATTAAGTTTAAAAAAGAATTATCTATCAATGTAATAATATTTCCTACTCTTTCTACAAATGGTAAACAAACAATTTTAGCTCATGATAATTTAGAATTTTACATTGACCTAAACGGAAGACTAACTTTTAGTATTGATAAGCAACAAATTTCAGTTGTAGAGCCATTATTACTTAGAAATTGGTATAAAGCTGAAGTCAAAATTTCTTTAAATGGAAAAATAAGTATTTCACAAAAGTCAATTAAAGATAAAAAACAAAAAAAATTAATAAATCAAGCAAAATTTGATGTAAAAAATAATTTTAAAGGTCAATTATCTATTGCAGCATTGGTCTTAAAAAAGAAAAGTTTTAACAATTTTAATGGAAAAATAGAGTCTCCTAAGATTATAGCTGATGGAAAGATAATATTTGATTGTGATTTATCTAATAATACTAGCTCATCATTTATAAAATCACTCATTGGTCCAGAATTATCATTAAAAAATTATCCTACAAGAGCAGTAACTGGTTCTAAATGGGATGGTTCAGAAATGAATTGGCAGCATAAACCAGAGCATTATGCAGCAATTCATTTTCATGAAGATGATATCTATGATTTTAATTGGAATACAGATTTTAAATTTAAGATTCCTAAAGATATGCCATCAGGGATATATACTATGAAAATTGATGGAGAAGGGTATCAAGATTCGATACCTTTTTTTGTTGCTCCAAGTATTAAAAAGATTAAATCCAAAGTATGCGTTTTAATATCTACTTTCACTTATTCAATTTATGGAAACCATGCTCGAGTAGATTATGATGATAGTTGGTTAAATAGAATTAAAGAATGGAATGCATATCCATATAATCCAGTTAACCATAAAGAATATGGTCTTTCAGCTTACAACTATCATTCTGATGGTTCTGGAATTTGTCATGCGTCTCATCGAAGACCTTTATTTAATTTAAGACCTGGATATATAACTTTTGGTGGGTCTAATTCTCCCTGTTCAGGATTAAGGCATTTTCAGGCAGACAGTCATTTAATAAGTTGGCTACATAATAAAGAAATAGATTATGAAATAGTTACTGATGAGCAACTTCACGAAGATGGTTATAAAGCAATTAAAAGATATAAAACTCTTATAACAGGATCACATCCAGAGTATCACACAAAAGAAACATTAGATGCATTACGTGATTTTCGTAATAATGGAGGATCGCTTAACTATTTAGGTGGCAATGGTTTTTATTGGAGAATTGCTATTCATAAAGAAAATAAAAGTTTATTAGAAATTAGAAGACCAGAAGGTGGAATTCGTGCTTGGGCATCAGAACCAGGGGAGTCTTATAATGCTTTTGATGGAACTTATGGAGGTTTATGGAGAAGAATTGGAAGAGCACCTCAAGAACTTGTTGGTATTGGATTTACAGCACAAGGTAATTTTTACGGACATCCTTATAAACGTAAATGTTTTGATTCAAAATTTGATTGGGTTTTTGAAGGTATAAAGGATAATAAAATTGGTGACTTTGGTTTTAGTGGAAATGGTGCTGCTGGATTTGAGCTAGATCACATAGACTCGCATCTCACTTCGATAAAAGATATAACTTTACTAGCTCAATCGAAGGCATCAAAAGACCCCAAAGAAAAGTTCATACTAGTACCAGAGTCACAACTAACTCATCTATCAAATATTAAACATCTTCCTGAAGAAGAAATTTTACAAGCTGATATGGTGTATTTTGAAGTTCCAGGGGGTGGTTCAGTCTTTTCAACTGGTTCTATTACTTTTTGTGGCAGTTTACCTTGGAATAATTTCCAAAACAATATTTCTAAACTTTTGGAAAATGTTATTAAAAAATCAATTTCATAAAAATTTTACTTATTCCTCTTGTTCAATTATAAATATTAGCATAAACACTCATGAAATTCATTAATGCCCTCGTGGTGAAATTGGTAGACACAAAGGACTTAAAAGCCGAGGGATTCACTTTTTAGTCAGTCCATAGAAGTCCAAGGTAGTCTAAACATCCTATAAAGTCCCATTACTTTAATTTAGCTTTAAATTAATGTAAGAAAATTAAGCCTATTAAATATCTCAAAACCAGTACCAAACCAGTACCTCAAAAGATAAATTTATTGTACACTTTGTTAATGAAAAAAATTTTAGGTATCATAATTTTAAGCTTATTCTGTTTCAATTATGCTTTAGCTAATCAACAACAACTAATCGAAAAATATCTCAAAGATAGAAAATTAGAACCTGTTGAAGGCGTTTGGCATGACAGAGGTGTAGTGACGGTAATATTTAAAGATGATCAAATTTATAAATCTGCATTTTTAGGTGAAAATAATACATTAAGATGTGGGGAATATAATACAATTTCAAAATTAGGTGAAAATTATTTTCAGTATCAACGAAATGAATATGAAGGTGAAAAGTATGGAAAAAGAACAGGTTGTAAAAAAAAGAAACCTATTTTTACATTTTCATACTTTGTAAACAATAATTTATTGAACTTTACAGGCTCAGTTAATGTTAAAGGTGTTAAATCTTGGAATGGTTCTATGACTAGAATTTGGCCAGAAGATATTGTTGCCCATAATAAAAAATTTAGAACTAAAGATGATTTTGAAAAAGAAAGAAAAGAATTAGCATTAATAGTAAATGATGTTAAAAAAACTTGTAGTGTTTTAGGTTTTGATGAAGAGTCTGAAAAATTTGCAGACTGTACTTTAAAACTTTACACTCAAAAAATAGAAGAAATTGTCGCTGATAAACAAATAAGAAATCAACAATTAATCCAAAGTCAACAAACTAACACAACGACATCACAATCCACAGGTACTAATACTACAGTTATTTATGATCCAGTTAGAGATAATCAAAGAATGATTGATCAAGGTATGAAAATGTTAGGTGGTAAATGTACACTTGGAGTTGATTGCTAATTGTAGGATATTATGGGACAACCAGTACCAGACCAGTACCTAGGGAGATAAAATAAAAAAAATTTACTTATAGGACTTGTTCAATTATAAATATTAGCATAAACACTCATGAAATTCATTAATGCCCTCGTGGTGAAATTGGTAGAC
>JGI20159J14440_10002417_pt1 | contig 12663 bp, 8 predicted proteins | sample COG_09_FD_14440 | JGI IMG/M metagenome (IMG submission 14440) | reverse complement strand
ATCATTTGGTTTTGTAAATCATGATTACTTTTTACTAATTCTAAAACTAAATTCGTTAATGCTTTAATATCCTTCGCTGGATTAATTATTGTATTTTCATTATCTATTATAGTATTATTTTTACACTTTTTTTTATGTGTATATAAACCTTGTCTAAAATTATATTCTTTACCACATATACAGGAATATTTTTTAGGCGATTTATCGCCATTAATATGTAATTGTGTGTAATTATTTTTATGTTTAGTAGTGGTTAAATGTTTATTATAGTCACTTTCTTTATTGCATTTATAATCACAGCATTGACAAATAAATTTAGTTGCGAGTTTTGGCGATTTATTTGTAATCATTTGAACTATATATTATAATGACATAAAAATCCCCTAAATCCTTTTAATTGTAAATTTTATAATTTCTAAAAAAAGTTACAATCACAAACATTTTATGAAAAAATGGAAATGAGAGCATTATGCTCTAAACCTGTTTTTCACGTTTTTTTCATTTAAATCTCTCAAACAATTCCCCAATTTGGACATTTATTTTTGTCCAAATCGCCAAAATGTTTGGGAGATTCAAATCTTTTTTTTACGACTTTTTGAAATTATATAATATAAATTTATAGTATTTTATATTATTTGTTTTTTACAATAATTGTTTAAAATTGCTCATCCATCCCATATTAGATTTTCGTATCATTTCATCCTGACGGGCCAGTTTAAAGGCTCGTTGCACATCACTTTGTGCTTCTTTATTATTCATTTGCTTTAAATGTTCTTGGGCTTCTTGTATAGACGGAGGTGTTGTATTTTGCGATGCATTGTATTTGGTTAATTCATCGACACTATTAAAATGTTTACGGTTTAAATAATCATCGTGCGTGACTGGAACGACACTTTCTATATATGCTTTTTGTAGATCCTGGTATTCTAAATTTTTACTAAACACTGAAGAACTATAATGAACCGGTTTATCTCTGGTTAAATTTACATAAGTATTCTCCCCAATATCACTAATATCATCATTATGTTTTACAATGGATTGGACTTTTTTCTTCTTATCATTAAAATAGGCATCCATGCTACTAACTGATTTATGTTTGCCCTTATTAATTTCAGTATCATCATCAAGGTCATCATTTGATTTTAACCAATCGCCATACCCACTTTCAACATCAGCAAATTTCATTTGATTTTTTTCAAATAATTTATTAAATAATTTATTAAAATTTGGTTTATTTTTAATTTGCTTTAATAATAATTCTTTTTCTTCGTCTTTTTCATCCACTCTTGCTGATCGAAGCTGACTCATCTGATTATTGCTACTATAGCTATCTGTGTTAGTGTTAATATTTCGGTGTCTAAAATCATAGATTGAGAGAACGATTTTATACGCTGAAGTAAAAAATAAGAAATATTCTTTGGGTAGTTTAGATTTATCGGGATGGGTCATTAAAACAACACGTTTTGCCTGTTTTAAATCTTCTTTACTAAAATCAAATTCTAAATTAAATAATTTTAATAAATCCTCTAATTCGTAGTTGTCTATATTCATATCTAAATCTGAATTCATTTTAATAAGTAAGAATTAATAAGGGAGAATACAAATAGTAATGTAATAAACTATATCTATTTTATTATTTATATATAAATAATAAAATTGTATTATAAACATAAATAATAAAATTGTATTATAAACATAAATAATAAAATTGTATTTATATGACATTTGATTCTTTTTATACTTTTGTTACAACTTTTGTTGTTTCGTTTGTTGTTTCGTTTGTTGTTTCGTATGTTTCTTATATGATTGTTTCTTTATGAATCTTTTGTAAACAACGGTCAAAAAAATCATTAATATCGCGTTCATTACCACCGACTAAATCTTCGGGCATATACCATTCATCGCGGGCAGTATTAACATATTTTGAGCCATAAAAGGCGATTAAAGTAGGAATAGTATTAATTATTTTTTTCTTCTTAAAAGTGATAAATAAATCTAAACTATCGTCAATATCTATAGTGATGCACATGATTTTATCCGTTGGAACCTTATTTATCCATTCATCCCATAATGGTTTAATTTTTTTACATGGAACACACCATTCTGCTGAAAATTTAATTACTATAATTTTATTTGGATTTTCTTCTTGAAGTTTTTGTAATTCAAAAGGAGATAAATTTTCCATAATAGTATGATTGTAGTATCTCTCTTTATAGTGTCTTTGTATAATTGACATTTATTTTTTTATATTGTTTATTTATTTTATATATACTTTAAATAAATTACAAATAAATATAAAGGTTTATTGTTATATTATATTATATTATATTATATATGAGCTAAATAGAATACGTATTTATTTATAAATTTTTAACAGTATAAATAAATTTAAATAAGTATAAATAAATTAAAATGGGCATTACTGAAGATTATTTAAATTATACGATTGAATGGAAAAAAGAGTATGGAGAGAAAACACTGGTGTTAATGCAAGTCGGTTCTTTTTTTGAAGTATATGCTTTATTAGATAATAACGAGGACATGGTCGGTAGCAATATTCGTGATTTTTCAAGTATTAATGATATGGCAATTTCCAAAAAGAATTCATTTGTAAATAAACAACAGGTAGTTATGGCGGGATTTGGACTTGCTCAACTGGAAAAATATACGAAAAAATTACAGGATAATGGCTATACTATTGTTATTTACAAACAAGACGCGCAAACCAAAAATACAACCCGTAGTTTATCCGAAATTATTTCCCCTGGAACCTATTTCTCTCATGAGACGACCGACGAATTAACTAATAATACGCTTTGTATTTGGTTACATAAATCAAATAAAACAAATTATGCAACGGCTGAAATGACTGTCGGTATTGCGGTTATTGATATTTTTACCGGCAAACCTGCGTTATTTCAATATGCGATTGAATATAGTCACACTCCAACCACCTATGATGAACTTGAACGCTATATTGCGATTTATAAACCGAATGAATGTTTAATTGTAAGTAATATGGCTGAACCGATGATTCAAGACGTGATTGGCTTTATTGGCTTAGAATGCCGTAGTATTCATATTATCTCTCTTGCGACCGAACCGGTGGTTGATACGAACACAACATCAACCCAGCAAATTAAAAACGCTAAATCGGCTGAAAAACAAATATACCAACAAAAAATATTTAAAGAATATTATCCAAATCTCTCTTCAGAGGCATTACTATCCCATTTTCCTACCCATTTTATTGCTACCCAATCTTTTTGTTTATTGCTTGACTTTATCCATCAACATAACCCGAACCTTGTGTATAAACTCTCGCCTCCTTTATTTGAAAATCATACCGACAAACTTATTCTTGCCAACCATTCCTTAAAACAATTAAATATAACGGATGATTCCCGACACACGGGTAAATTGCGGTCAGTAAGCAGTTTTTTAAATCACTGTGTCACGAATATGGGCAAACGGCGGTTTATATACAATTTACATAACCCCACGACAAATACCCAAAATTTAAATCAATCATATGCGATTACCGACCATTTATTAACATCGGCATTTTTGCCTACCTCTACCCTATTAACTGCACTCCCTGCCTATAAGAAATACACTAAGGATAATAGCAATAGCAATAGCAATAGCAATAGCAATAGCAATAGCAATAGCAATAACAATAGTTCAACGAAATTATGGGAATACATGCGTAAACAATTAGGAGAAATAAAAGATATTGAAAAATTAAGCCGAAAAATAATTCTCCATAAAATTAGTCCTAAGGAATTGTATTTATTAGTGCAGAATATCAAGAGTATTGCGAGTTTATATAAAATCACGACGCAAGACCAGGAACTAACTACTTACTTTTTAAACAACGACATTCCAGAAACGATTTATACGAGTTGCCTGCAAATTGTAACCGACCTTGAAGATGTCTTTGGCTTGGAAAAATGTAAACAAGTCAATGAAATTACCACGGATTGTTTAGGTTCATTGAGTATGGATTACATGGATTTTATTAATAAAGGCGTAAACCCCAAAATAGATGAATACATGCGCGATACCTTTGACGAAAAAGCAAAATTAGAAGCGATTCGGGTCTATTTTTCGGATATTCTAAAAAAATTAGAAAAATCTAATAAAAATACCGACTACATTAAAATACATGAAACCCCTAAAAGTAGCACGGTATTGCTTGGCACGAATAAACGGGTGGGTTCTTTAAAAACCCAACTTAAAACGAAACCAGCCAGTGTTCAATTATCTTATTTTTCCACTTATTCGCAAAAAAATGAAGAATTTACATTACATTTAAATGATTTAGACTACACGACAAACGGTGCTAATAAAAAAGATATGGTGGTAACTAATCCGCAAATTTGTAAAATTGTTACAAAAATACAAACATCAAAAGATAAATTAATGAATGAAATTATCACTTGGTACAACGCCTATTTAGATCATTTAAGTAAATACGAAACGGAATTAACGGCGATTATTCAATATACCTGTCTTTGCGATATTTTACAATCCAAATGTTATATTGCCGCCAAATACAATTATTGTAGACCCATTATTCAGCCTAATAATGATAATGATTATGATGAAAATGGCGATAATGAAAATGGAAAGGCATATTTATCCTTTACGGGTATTAGACATCCTTTAATAGAACATCTGCAAACCAATGAATTATATGTGACAAACGATATGACGATTGGCGATAATGAAACAAATGGAATTCTTCTGTATGGCACAAATGCGGTTGGAAAAACCAGTTTTATAAAATCAATTGGAATTGCGGTGATTATGGCGCAAGCAGGATTATTTGTTCCTTGTGAGACGTTTGTCTATTATCCATATTCATCTATTTTTACCCGTATTTTAGGAACTGATAATATTTTTAAAGGGCTTTCCACCTTTGCAGTTGAAATGACCGAACTACGAACGATTCTTACCTTGACAGATAAGAACAGTTTAGTTCTTGGCGATGAATTATGTTCGGGAACTGAAAGTGATTCGGCTTTAAGCATTTTTACTGCTGGTTTAGAAATACTTCATAAAATTAAATGCACCTTTTTATTTGCGACGCATTTCCATGAAATTGTCAATTATGCTGAAATACAGAAATTATCGCCTTGCTTGAAAATGATGCACATGGAAGTGATTTATAATATAGAAACAGGAAAACTTATCTATAACCGTAAATTACAAAAAGGATCGGGGGATAGTATGTATGGTTTAGAAGTATGTAAATCTTTAAATTTACCCCAAACGTTTTTACAACGTGCTCACGAAATACGTATGAAATATAATCCGGAACAACAAAACAATTTAGCACTTTCTTCATCACATTTTAATGCAAAAAAAATTGTTGGAAATTGTGAGATTTGTAATAATGTTGTAAAAGAAGAAGATATAGCAAAAACAGAAAAAACTGTAAAAGCCACAAAGGCGACTGAAGTGCATCATTTACAGTATCAAAAAAATGCTAAAAAAGAAAATAATTATTATATTGGTTCTTTTCATAAAAATCATCCTGCAAATTTAATTAATGTTTGTGATGCTTGTCATAACCAAATTCATAAAACAGATAGCCAAAAAAGGGTGGCTAAAACAATAGATGGAACCTATATACTTGTTGATATTGATTGATTCATAATATTTTTTTGATATTTTTTGATATTTTGATATATTTTGATATTTTAAAAAGAAAAAAATGAATCCTTTAGGTAATGTTTGAAAAATAGTATCAAAAAATACTATAAAAATATAAAAAATACTAAAAAAATATAAAAAATACTAAAAAATTATTAAAAAAATACTATAAAATATAAAATATTAAATTTTAAATAATAGGATGAGAGATACTTTAGAAGAATTAATACTAATATTAAAAATAATAATATAATATATTATTAATATAATAATACAATTAATTTATAATTAATTGTGTTATGTATAAGTTTTAACAAGTATAAGTTTTAACAAGCATAAGTATAGATTTATCAATGTAAATGAATAAACGTAAATTAAACCAGTGTAAATTAAATCAGTGTAAATTTAAAAATGAATAAACGTATATTAATAATTAATAAATTATAGTATTGATTTTTTTTTCTTTGTATATAGTATAAAAGTAAAATGGGAGGAGGTTTAATGCAATTAGTCGCTTATGGTGCTCAAGATGTTTATCTTACCGGTAATCCTCAGATTACCTTTTTTAAAGTCGTCTACCGCAGACACACGAACTTTTCCATGGAATGCATCCAGCAGACCATTAACGGAACGTCAACGTTAGGTGCTTCTAAAACAAGTGGAACTGTCACTATCTCCCGCAATGGTGATTTAGTCCATAAACTTTATGTGACTTCATCCGCTACAGGCATTACAAATGGTAGTGCTATTGTAGATGAAGTTGAACTTGAAATTGGTGGTCAACGTATTGACAGACATACCGCCGAATGGATGCAAGTTTGGAATGAATTAACTACCCCCGAATCTAAAGCGGTTGGGTTAAAGGCGATGATTGGTGATATTGGTTCTTCTGTAACAACTGGTGTAGATGAGGTTCATATTCCTCTTCAATTCTGGTTTTGCCGTAACCCTGGTCTTGCTCTTCCTTTAATTGCGCTCCAATACCATGAAGTTAAACTTAAGTGTACTTGGGGTATTGGAGTTGCTACTGTTGGTGTAGATGCCCCCGTTCAGGTATGGGCCGATTATATCTATTTAGATACTGATGAACGTCGCCGTTTTGCGCAAATATCGCATGAATATTTAATTGAACAGCTTCAATTTACTACCGTTGGTACCGCCACCGGCAAAGTTCAGCTTAACTTTAACCACCCCGTTAAAGAACTTATCTGGACCGACACCACCGATGGAGATAATACTACTAAAACCAAGCTTACCCTGAATGGCCATGACCGTTTTGCTGAACAGAAACCCGAATATTTCCAGCTTCGTCAGCCCTACGATCACCACACCGCTATCCCGGGTCAAAATTTACCAACAGCGGCATCGTTTCAACCGCATAATCAACATTCTGGCACTACCACTATATTTAGTACCGAAGTTGATATTCCTGCTGATGCAACCGACCCCGCTTTTACAATTACACAACCTGCGGATACAGTATTGTTACATTTTGGTTTAGTTGTGACAGACTCTTTCACTACCGGTACTGGTGATACGGCATTCAATGTTGGGTTATCTGCAGGTGCGGATGAATTTGCTGCCGGTGCAAATTCTATTAATAACGACGCCAGTGCAGTAGTCGTTGGTTCTATAATATCAACTACAACTGAAACATTAGCAAATGCCGGTACAACCCTATTACCACGAGCCGGTACTACTGCAACTGCATATTATACAGCTGCAGCTCGGGTTATTCATGGAACAATCACCACTGCTAATGCCGTTACCGCAGCAGGTAAAGCAAAAATGTTTATACAAGTTGCCCAGACTACTGGTTTTGCTTGCCGCACATCCCAGCTGACCCGAAAGATTAACTGCTACTCTTTTGCCCTTAAGCCCGAAGAGCACCAGCCTTCAGGAACCTGCAATTTCAGTCGTATTGATAACGCCAATTTAGTTACTACAGGTGCCCAGCCTACTATTGGCACCATCTTTGCCGTTAACTACAACGTTCTCCGCATTATGAGTGGTATGGGTGGTCTTGCCTACTCTAACTAAATATAGTAACTATATACTGTAACTAAATACTCATATATGTATTGGGTATTTTGAAAAATATATATAAAATAAATAAATAAAAATAAAATTAAAAAAAATATTATATAGTATTGAAAAATAGTATTATATAATATTTAAAAAATCATAGATGTAAAATATGAATAAAGATTAAGAATAAGAATAAGAATAAGAATAATTATAATATATTTAGGAAAAATTCTATTTTTTTTTTCTTTGTATATAGTATAAAAGTAAAATGGGAGGAGGTTTAATGCAATTAGTCGCCTATGGTGCTCAAGATGTCTACCTTACCGGTAATCCTCAGATTACCTTTTTTAAAGTTGTCTACCGCCGACACACGAACTTTTCAATGGAAGCCATTGAACAGACGATGAATGGAACCGTTGCATCCGGTGGTCGAACGACCGTCACCATCTCTCGTAATGGTGATTTAGTTCATAGAATGTATCTTGCTGGAACACTCGCCGCCACTAATGTTATTAATGGTCCTGCTCGTGATATTGATTCAATTGAAGTTGAAATTGGTGGTCAACGTATTGATAAACATTATGGTCACTGGATGGAAGTCTGGGCCGAACTTGTTGAAAATAAAACAGGACAAGGTGTAGGAACTCTTTTCCAAAATATGAGTGGCATGGGATGTGGTGTAGCAAGTAATACTGCTACTGCTTTTGCAGATGCTGCTGCTGGCGATCAAGCAATGTTCAGCGTGCTCGATTTAGAGTCGAACAAAGTTACCATTCCTCTTCAATTCTGGTTTTGCCGAAACCCTGGTCTTGCTCTTCCTTTAATTGCTCTTCAGTACCACGAAGTTAAAATCATCTTTGAATGGGGCACAATAGGAGGGGTTGCCGGTGACTATAAATTATGGGCTGACTACATCTACCTTGATACTGATGAACGTCGTCGTTTTGCGCAAGTATCACACGAATATTTAATTGAACAACTTCAATTTCAAAGTGAAGGAACGGCAACCAGCCACAACCTGAATTTCAATCACCCGGTCAAAGAACTTATCTGGACTGGTGGTTTTGCTAATGGACAACCTACTGCTTTTCTCGGTTGGACCACAGGTGATACATTTAGATTAACTCTGAATGGACATGACCGTTTTGCGGATAGATTCACCCAATATTTTACCAGAACTCAAGTATGGCAACATCACTCTGGTCACGGTGGTTTAGTTGAAAATTCCATTGCCGTCTACTCGTTTGCCCTTAAACCTGAAGAACACCAGCCTTCCGGAACCTGCAATTTCTCCCGAATCGATAATGCGCAATTAAAATGTTCAAGAACCACGCCTTTACACATCTATGCTATTAACTACAACGTTCTTCGCATTATGAGTGGAATGGGTGGTCTTGCCTACTCCAATTAAACAGTTTATATGTTTTTTCAATTAAAAAACAATAAACTAAAATTTAAAAAAAAACTAAAATAAATTATACTAAAATGAATTATAATTAAAAATGAATTAATTATAATTTAACATTGATAAATGAAATGAATACTATAATAATTAAATTACAATGAATAATTATCGCCGAAAAACCAGCGTGTAGATAAATAACGAGGTTTTGAATCTAATAAACTTTTAGATTTTTCCGTTAAATTAGGTCCTTGATCGATAATCTTTTGGATATGGCTTGTGCCTAAGGCGCTATTAAAATACTGTAATTTTGAAATTTTACCGTCAAACCCGCCATTGGCGGCAACATACACATCGCCGTAATTTTGTTTAGGCACGCCGCTAAGAATATGTCTTTTTGTTAATCGCCCGTTAATGTAGACATCTAATTGGGTTTGTTTGGTTACCCGAATAATCACATTTACCCATTTATTCAGAGGAAGGTCGGGGATGATTACTTCTTCGTTGATTTTATTAAATGTATTCATCATAACAAGAAGATTATTCGTATCAGGTGTGATGTATAATCCAGGCGCATTATTCGGGCGATTTAACCCGATAGGCGCATCTGTTGTATTAATATCAATATTTCCTTTATGGAAAACGTGCTTGTAATCAGCTTGTTTATAATGAAAATCTTCAACGTGGATCCATACAGACCAGGTAAATTCAAGTCCTTCGGTTAAATTTTTAGAACGCACGATCGGTTTTGAATGCGGTATAGAAGGGTCTTGATGAAACTGGTAATGCTGTTTTGCGTCAATCATTCCATCAATTAACACGGGATTGTTGGTAGGCGTAAACATCCAAGTGATGAATGAAACACCGAAACGAACAAGCATGATAAATATAATTAAAACGAGCATTAAAAATGCAAATTTGGCGACAATGCTATTAGATGATAAGAAATCTTTACTTCCTTGTAAATAATTTGTAGAAGAGAAGGGTTTCATAAACCTACTCGGTCCTTCTGATATTAAGCCAGTGCTCATTGTATTATATATTATATATTATATATTATATATATTATATAATTTTAAAAAGATTATATTTATTTCATTTATATTTATTTCATTTATATATTATTTCATTAATATTTATTTCATTTATATATTATTTCATTTATATTTCGAAACTGCCTTTTTCTTTATTATCCTGAAGGAAAGAAATCTTTAATTTATATTTATTTAAAAACTTACCGATCCCACCTAACCCACCAAATCCGTCTTTATATATTTCATAAGCTTCCTGCGGGTTAGTAGCATCGCTCCAATATTTGATATTAGAGGTCATTCCACTAAATCCTCCCTTGGGTGTAATAAAAATATCGGAATTTTTATTTACTTTGGCAACACCGGGTAAAACACAGGTGCGTACTAATTTGCCGTCAAGATAAACATCAAGGGTCCGTCCATATAAGCTAACAATTAAATTGACCCATTTTTGAATAGGAAAATTTGAAATAGTGCAATTATGTATAACATGGTTATCACTTGCTTGGGACGATTCATCAGAAGTAGAATAGCAGGTGACTGAAATGGTGATGTCATTTTTCATAGCACCCAAAACAATTGAAGGGCCAGGATTATTATCGGCGTCATTTCTTGCTAAAAGAGTCTTGGATTCGCCATAACGGTAATTCCAATCATTTAAATAAAACCAAGTAGAATAAGTATAATTGCTTGAATTATTATTAGCAGGAATGTTTGAAGCAACAATTCTTTGCTGGTCCTGCGCGTTTGAGCTTTTAGATAATTGTTTTGAATTACCTGAATACCATTGTAAAAGTAAATAAACAACAAATAGTATAACTAAACTAATTAATATTAAGTTGAATAAACTCATAGTTCTATTATTATATACTATACAGATAGAAATTATAGTATAAAAATTAAAATATATAAAAATATTAAAATATATAAAAATATTAAAATATATTAAAAATTAAAATATATTAAAATTAAAAAATATTAAAATTAAAAAATATTAAAATTAAAATAAAGGAGTTTCTTTATTTTTTAAATAATTATACACCGTTTTAATGGTGCGGTTGGGTAAGGTATGGTCATAATAAACTACATTACAAATACCACCTTCAATCCCTTTTTTCTCTCCTACCGTAATTGTTTCGTAGGTCATATACGGCGCAACATTTTTTTTAGAAGCAACTAATATACCATTTAAAAATACATCCATGGTTCCTCCGTCGTAATTAATTACGACATTATTCCATTTTTGGAAATTGATAGAGGTGGTTTCATAAATTTCTATTATGTTCGGGTCAGCATCCGCGTCAGTATTAGCATTCGGTCCGGCCTCTGTATCTGCCGCCACAGCCATATTAATATTATTAGTAGCACTATCGCGTCCAACTAAAGTGTTGATTAAAAGACTGTTTTTTTTGCTATTAAACTGTATAGCGGGTTTTTTCCCATAATTTAGAATATTTGTGTATTTGGTGTATGCTGCACGGGTATTTATTGGTTGTGGGTTAAGGGTAAACCAGGCGGAGATAGAATAATTGTAATTAAATTTAGTGTTTTTATTTTTTTTAATGTTATCTAAATGGATATTTTCAAAATCGCCTAAAGTATGTTCTTTATTTAAATAAAGTGGCTCTTTTAATAATACTGTTCCTTGGTTTGTTGTCGTGTAATAATAATGAATGAATTGAGGGATTAAAAACCAAAAGGATACTAATATAATTTCTATGAATAATAGCGTCCATATAGGTTTGGATGTAATATTAAATTGGTACTGCATGTATTCTACAAAACTAATTAAGAGACAAGGCAAAAATAATATAAAATTTTTAATTAAATTTAAAAAATTAATTGCTGTTCCTGCATTCCGTGATCCAATATTCATGCCATTTAATAATTTTGAAAAGAGTTTATTCGTAAGCAGATAAAGGATACTTACAATACCAACAATTAAAAGAATATGTATTGAATACTTAAAAAGTAAAAAGAAGAAGGAAGTATTACGAAACAGCCAAAATACAAGCATTGTGATTATGGCAAATGCAATAAGAACAAAAATGGTTGATAGGACCCGTTTAATAAAATCCTTTTCGGTTGGATTGGGTAAACCTAAATTAAGTAAACCTGAATTTTCTATAAAATTGTATTTCACAAAAAAGAATAGAATAACGTATATGAATCCAGTAATTAAAACCGCAAATTGGGTGTACACGGGGTATTTTGTTGAAATATTAAAAGGATTGTATTTATAAACAATTAATAAAAATACGACAAATTCAATGGATTCTAAAATACCAAAATATTTTGGATAACTATAAATTGTTTTTTCTAATTGATCAAAGAAATTCGTTTTTTTTTCCATTTGTTATTTTGTTATTATTTATTGTTATTATTAATATATAATAATATTAATAATATTAATAAGAATAATCCAATAAACTTATATATAATTATATATAATTATAAGTTTTCAAATGCGGTTTTTTTACCGTGGCAATCGCGGCATAAAGCAACTAAATTATCTACATGATTTGAGCCACCTTGTTCTAA
>JGI20159J14440_10002392_pt1 | contig 12714 bp, 9 predicted proteins | sample COG_09_FD_14440 | JGI IMG/M metagenome (IMG submission 14440) | reverse complement strand
GTCGGGTGACAAATAAATTCTACGTAATAATTTCCTGAGGTTTCATGACCGGAGCGTTTGTTCCAACTTTCTCCGCGATCCGTAGAGGCGTATGTCCCATGACCTTCCACAGTAGCGTAGAGTACATCAGGATTTGCAGGTGAAATATCCATACCGATTCTCCCCACATCTCCTCCCGGAAATCCGTTTTCTACCTTATTCCAATGCGCTCCGCCATCGGTGCTTTTGTACATCGCGCTGTTGGGGCCGCCGCTGAGGTGCGTGTACACGTGTCTTCTACGTTGATGGGCGGTGGCATAAAGCGTTTGTGGGTCGCGCGGATCCATATGAATTTCGTTGAAACCAGTATGGTCGTCAACATATAGAATACGCGTCCAAGTTTGACCGCCATTTTTTGATTCGTAAATACCGCGTTCTCCGCCGGAGGACCACAATGGACCATAAGCAGCGACATAGAGGTGGTTCCCATCGGTCGGGTCAATAGCAATCATACCAATATGTTCGCTTGTTTCAAGACCACTTTTGGTCCAGGTTTTTCCCGCGTCACGACTCACATAAAGACCGTCTCCGTAAGCCACTGAGCGCTGGTTGTTGTTTTCTCCTGTTCCAACCCAAATTACATTAGAGTTGTTAGGGTCAATCGCGATACAACCTGTGCTGTAGCTGCCTTGGCTGTCGAAAATAGGTTCGAAAGTGGTGCCATTATTCGTGGTTTTCCAGACGCCCGAAGAGGCCAATGCCAAGTACATTGTTCCGGGGTTTTTCGTATCAACGGCTAAATCTGCGATTCGTCCAGAAGTGGTTGCAGGGCCGACGTTGCGAAATTTGAACGCACTGAGGCTGGTTTTCGCCCAAAGCGGCTGGTCTTCCTTGCTTTTGCGCTGGGCTTGTGCAGGAAGCGTGAATAGAATTGCAAAAAGAACGACTACGGCTGAGGTAGTACGGCGAAATGAATGGCTCATTCGGAAGAGTATTTAAATGAATTGGACCACAATAAGTGCAGTCACTGCAAATTACGTTAAAAGATGCAAAACGCCTTAGAATTTCCAGGTCGACCCGATGGACAGCATAGAGCGCTGTCTCGTGATGGCTAGTGCCTCGGTATAGGTTGCACTGAACGGGTAATATTGTGTGGATTGACGGAGTTGGCTCCAGCTCATGAAAAAGGTGTGGCCTTCGCTTTGTAAGGAGATGCCTAAACTGCGACGCCACTGCGCGTCTTGCCCTTGTTGAAAGGCATTGGTATAGCCGCTACCTGCGCGCAATGTGATGGGGCCTAAACGCAATTCAGCCCCTGCAGCAAAGGTATGTTGGTCGTCCAATTCTTCGTTGACGATTTGGTTGAGGTACCGTTCTTCTCTGCTCAAAGCTGCAGCAAAACCGTGTGGGATGTAGGTGTGACTCAACGTGATAAGGCCTAATCGGCCACCTACTAACGTGAAACCCGACTTGAGCTTCGGCGCAGTCATCATGCTCCATTGGTAGAGTAGACCGTATCCTTCTGCTTTCGATATGATTTGGTTGACGGAAGAACGGAACGCAATCATCTCCGTATCCCAGTTTTGCGTAAAACTGTACACCTGAGGAAGGTCAACCGCAATTCCAATGCGCATACCTTGTGTAGGGCGGTATAAAAGTCCTGCGTTCGCAGTGATGCCAATGCCACTGTTGTCCCAATAATCCACAACATCAAAGGAGGTGAGGTCTGTAGTTTCGCTGTAGCTCTCTTCATGCGTCACCGTCACTTTTTCGAAAGAGTGCACGATTTTAACCGATGCGCCGTAGTAAAGCTGTTTGCTCGCTTCTGCACCAAAGCCCAAAGTCCATTGATTTTTCATTCCGGTACGGCGGAGATCGTGCTCGAAGTCTGTGTTGTTGAGATTTGCGGTGCTGTAGTATTCACCCGTCGTGTCGTTGCGGTCGGAAGCATAGCTTTGGTAGAGCATGTCTTCATACGGACCTACCCACGGTAGATCGTCTGGCGAATAATAGTGGCTGTTTTCTAACCATTGCTGCTGGATGCTGCCCCCACCAGTCTGATTGTAACGTAAGTTTTGACGAAATAAATCGTCTGAGTTGTAGGTAAAGAAAATATTTACACCCGACTCAGGCTCTTTACTTATGTAGCCAAGGTTGGCAACATTCATACCTAGGGCATTCCCGGTTGGGAAGTTGTTGCTGTTTTTGAAATGCGTCGTACTGTAGAAGGAAAGATCGCTACCGAATGCAGCCTGTCGGTAGAGGCCTGCTCCAGCAGGATTTTCAGCAAGCGCTGTGAAAGAACCACTCATTGCGGTCATTGCGCCGGAGAGGCTATTGTAACGTGCATCACCCCACAAAACCGGCTGGTTAAGCGTCGCAAAGTAGTCCACACTTTGGCTCTTACCTAGAAAAGTCAAAAAGAGGAGTAGTGACAGTAATCGAAGTTTTTTCATCGTCTACGAGAGCCGCTTGAGTTGGAAGTGGTTCCGCTACGTGTTGGAGCGGAAGGCGTGTACGTATTGTTTGTTGAAGGTGCGCTCTCGCTGCGGAAACTGGCGCTCCGTTCGTAGCTTGATCGTGTCGTTGGAGCATATTGCTTCTCATTGCGCGTGGATCGAATAGGTTGAACTGCACTCGAGGGCCTGCTGCTGCCAGTTGGGCGCATTGTCGAAGGCTGACGAAGTGATTTTTGAGCAGATTCGACAAGCGGTTCTGCCCACCCTCTGGAAGTCTTCGATACTGGTGCGGAAGTCCCCTCTGTAACGACTTCGCTTCTCCAATCTGAAGAATAATTGGCAATGCGACCGCTGGTACTCCCTTGTCCGCCGCTTCTGCGGTATTTGTTTGGACGGCGGCCACCGTAATTTACCCCCGTTTTAATAGGGTCATTTGAGGGTGAGGAAGTGGTGTTGCCAAAATTGGTCACTCCATTCCACGCATTCCATCCGTTGCCGTATGGATTATAGCCGTATCCGTATGCATTGTACCCATAAGGGTTATAGCCCATGCCCCATGTGTTGTTCCAGCCGTATGGATTGTAGCCAAAAGGTTGCATGCCCCAATTGTTATTCCATCCGAATGAATTGTATCCAGAGGTGTGGTAGCCCATCGAACTCCAAGCGTTTCCGCCCATGCCATTGTTCCATTGTGGATAGTAATAGGTGCCGAATCCCGGGGTCCAATAGCTTCTGCCGTTGTTCCACCAGTTAGAGGATGATCCTTGAAGTGGTGTTACGAGCATTGATTGTTCGCCTTCCCAGATGAGTGCATAGTCATCCTCGGTAAATGGCTCGCTATCCATCACTCCCATGGATTTTGCACCGGCAAATCGCGGCGCAGGAAGCGCAGGGTTGTAATAATTTTCGTCCTCGAAATAATTATCCGTCAAACTCACAGAAGTCCCACATGATGATAACATGAGGGAAGAAATGAAAAGTAGTAGTATGGGCTTCTTCATAACTTCAGTAGATTTGCGTTTCAGATTAACCAAGGTACAAAAGTTATACCAAGCTAAAATTCATGGCAAAATATCTCACAACACGCGAGGAGGATTACTCAAAATGGTACAATGAATTGGTAGTCAAAGCTGATTTGGCTCAAAATTCAGGTGTGCGCGGTTCTATGGTGATAAAGCCCTATGGCTTTGCTATTTGGGAAAGCATCCAAGCGGATCTTGACAGACGGTTTAAGGAAACGGGTCACATGAACGCATATTTCCCGCTATTCATACCGAAATCATACTTTTCCAAAGAAGCTTCACACGTGGACGGTTTTGCCAAGGAATGTGCGGTAGTGACTCATTATAGATTAATGGATGACCCCAATGGTGGTGGTGTAGTCGTAGATCCTTCGGCGAAATTGGAGGAGGAATTGATTGTCCGCCCCACGTCTGAAACCATTATTTGGGACACTTACAAAGATTGGATACAGAGTTACCGCGACCTTCCTATTCTAGTGAATCAATGGGCGAACGTGGTACGTTGGGAAATGCGTACACGCTTATTCCTTAGAACGTCAGAGTTTTTATGGCAAGAAGGTCATACCGCTCACGCTACGAAGGAAGAGGCCATCACTGAGGCAGAGACGATGTTAAATGTCTACACGGACTTTGTTCAAGACGTCATGGCTATTCCTGTGCTTCGCGGGTTGAAAACGGAAGGTGAGCGTTTTGCGGGTGCTTTAGAGACGTATTGTATTGAAGCAATGATGCAGGACGGTAAAGCGCTGCAGGCTGGGACTTCGCATTTTCTAGGGCAAAATTTTGCCAAAGCATTCGATGTGAAATTTCAAAACAAAGAAGGCAAACAGGAATACGTTTGGGCGACTTCATGGGGCGTTAGTACCCGATTGATGGGTGCGCTTATTATGACGCACAGTGATGATAATGGCTTGGTATTGCCGCCGAAGTTGGCACCTTACCAAGTGGTTATTGTACCTATTTATAAGGGACAAGAGCAATTGGACGCGATAAATGTCGTTGCAGAAGACCTTATGGCTCAATTGCGTGCTAATGGCGTCACAGTGAAATACGACAACCGCGATACGCACAAGCCAGGCTGGAAGTTTAATCAATACGAGCTTCAAGGTGTTCCGTTGCGCATCGCTATTGGTCCTAAGGATTTGGAGAAAGGCAGTGTGGAATTAGCGCGCAGAGATACCTTAACCAAGCAGTTTGTGGATCAGAAAGACGTGGCGACTGCCGTTCCAGCATTATTAGAAGAGATCCAAAAGACCCTTTTTCAAAAAGCGCTAGACTTTAGAGAAGCACATTCTCAAGAGGTGAATTCTTGGGAAGAATTCGAAACATTAATGAAGGGAAATCCTGGCTTTGTGTATGCCCATTGGGATGGAACTTCAGAAACAGAGGATAAGATTAAAGAATTGACTAAAGCAACCATCCGTTGTATTCCTTTGGATTCCAAGGAAGAAGAGGGGGTCTGCGTGCTCACAGGTAAGCCAAGCAAGCAGCGTGTAGTCTTCGCTAAGGCGTATTAACAGGTAATCTTGGGGCTCGAATTTATTTTCGATTTTTTGTGTGAATGTGTTGTGAATCTGAAAAACGTGATTACATTTGCACTCCCCAAAGAAAACCGGGGAATGTTCTGGAACATTTAAGGCCCGTTCGTCTAGCGGTCCAGGACGCTGCCCTTTCACGGCAGAAACACGGGTTCGATTCCCGTACGGGTCACAACTATTAAGAATAAAAAGACATGGCAAACCATAAGTCTGCTTTAAAAAGAATTCGTCAGACAGCCAAGAAGGCTGCACACAATCGTTACTACCACAAGACGACACGTAACGCTGTGCGCAAACTTCGTGGAGCAACTGACGCCACGGAAGCTGCAGAAATGCTCCCACGCGTTACTTCTATGCTTGATCGCTTAGCTAAGCGTAATATCATTCATAAGAAGAAAGCATCAAATTTGAAGTCAAGCTTGGCTAAGCACGTCGCGGCGCTATAGGCTTTTCTTAACCGTGTAAAGATTCAGTGAGCCCGCTTCCGCAAGGAAGCGGGTTTTTTGTTTTGGGGCTAGGCCATAGGTTGGGTCAGCTACTAGTATGTCCGCTCGCCATTGGCTTAGGATCCTCTAGTATATAGGGTAGGGGTAAAAAAAATCCCCGCCAGTGGCGGGGATTTTTAGCACTATCGTAGGAAGTGTTAATCTGCGTAGAGCGCTTCGATTTGCTCCTCATATTTTGCAAGGATGGGTTTGCGTTTAACCTTAAAAGTTGGGGTTAAACAACCATTGTCTACGGTGAACTCGTCTGTATCAATAATGATTTTTTTCACCTGTTCCCATTTTCCAAAGCTAGAATTAGCGCGTTCAACGTCTTTCCAAACTCTGTCGCGAACTTGTTGATTCAAGGCCATCTCTTTAATGGATGTATATTCAATATCATGGCGTGAACACCACTCCTTAACACCTGGTTCATTTAAGATGCAGATGGCGGCCGGGAATTTACGTCCAGAGCCAATAACCATACTCTGCTCAATGAGGTGAGAAGCCTTCAATTCATTTTCGATCAGTTGAGGAGCGACATACTTACCGCCCGAGGTCTTGAACATTTCCTTTTTACGGTCGGTAATGCGAATAAACCCGTCTTCAATCACACCAATATCTCCTGTATGGAACCATTCGCCTGTCATTACTTCAGCGGTGAGTTCAGGTTGCTTGTAATAGCCCATCATGATGTTTGGTCCTTTGGCAAGGATTTCACCGTCTTCGGCGATTTTAGCCTCAACACCGTCGATCACCTTACCCACAGCTCCTATACGGATCATGCCAGGTTCTGCAGTGGTATTTACAGAAATTACAGGCGCAGTTTCCGTAAGACCGTAGCCTTCTAAGATAGGTACCCCAATTCCGTTGAAGAATCGAGCCAAACGTGGTTGCAGTGCTGCTGAACCGGAGGCGACAGCTTTAATTTGAGTGAGGCCAAGCGCTGCACGTACTTTACTAAAAACAAGCTTGTCCGCAATGCCTAACTTCCAGTGATAGAATCCGCCATTTGCATGTTCGGGTTCCCATTGCAATGCGAGGCTAACGGCCCATTCGAAAATTTTAGTCTTGAGCCCCCCTGCACTGGTACCGTTCGCAACAATTCCATCAAAGAATTTCTCTAGGAGTCTCGGGACTGCGGTGAAGATGGTAGGCTGGCAGTAATTTAAATCGGCTTTAATGGTTTCAATAGATTCGGCAAAGTAAATGCTCGCCCCATTATACATGTATAGGTACTGAATAAAGCGCTCGAAACTGTGGCAGACGGGTAGGAAGCTCAAAGTCTTTGCCTCGCCTTTAACCAAACCAGGAATGCGCGGGGTGGCTGCAATCACATTGCTCACGACATTTTTATGGCTCAGCATAACGCCTTTTGGCAATCCCGTTGTACCGGATGTATAGATTATGTGGCAAGATCTTCTGGTTTCACAGCATCACGTGCCTTTTCCACATCTGCTTGACGCGTTTGGTCGGCGCCTAAAGCCAATACTTCCGACCAATGGTTCATTCCTTTGTATTGCTCAAATGTGAACACTTTTTTCATGTGCTCGCATTTGCTCAAGACATTTGTAACCTTCTGGTAGAGTTCATCGTTTGAGACAAAGCAGTAAATACTTTCGCTATGATTGAAAATATATTCATAATCTGCTTCTGTCATGGTTGGATAGATGGGTACATCTACAGCGCCAATTTGCAATAGCGCATGATCCATTATGTTCCATTCGCAACGGTTGTTGTGCGAAATTAGTGCGACTTTATCACCGGCTTTAACTCCAAGCTCAAGCAAAGCTCTACTGGCTTGGTCTACAGCTTCTGTAAATTCTTTTGTGCTGTACGATTTCCATTCACCACCTACTTTTGAAGTCATCATCAACTTCATAGGTATATGTTCTAGCTGGTAATGGGGGATATCGAATAATCTCGTGGGTTGTCTCATGGTTGAATTCTCTAGGAATAGTGTGTGTTATTGCGAAGGTTCAATATAGTAAAAATGTACTATCGACCTTTATTAGAATTGCTATCATAAAGTACTTGGCCGCCAACTATGGTTTTGACAACTTGAGTTCTTTCGCGCAACGCAGCATCTTCGCTCCAAAGATTGGTGTTCAGCAGGGTGAAGTTTGCTTTTTGTCCGATCGCTATGGAGCCATAAGTGTCTTCACCAAAAGCGCTGTAAGCGGCTTCGCGAGTCATAGCGCCAATGGCCATGCCGGGACTAATCGCTTGTTCTGGTAAAAACCCATGTTCAGGCCAATGGTTTTTATCCTGACGAGTAGTGGCAGCAAAAAATGTAGCCAAGGGATCGATATGCTCAATAGGGAAATCAGTACCGAAGGCGACCCTCTCATTAGCGGCATTAAAAATCCTTCTGTAGCTGTAGGCATGGTGTATACGGTGTGGCCCCAGGCGGTCTTCTGCCCAATACATATCACTTGTAGCGTGCGTAGGCTGCACGGAAGCTATGATGTTGGGGTGCGCGTAGAACGCACTGTCCTCCGGAGTCATGATTTGTGCGTGCTCTACACGGAACCTCAGGTCTGCTATGGTGTCCAATTCATTGAAACTCTCTAATAAAACGTGGTGAGCGCTGTCTCCAATGGCATGCACACAAAGTTGCCAGCCGTTCTGAACACAACGTTCACGCAAGACGTCGAGTTGCTCTGGGCTAAGCAATGGCAGGCCGTAATGATCGGGCAAATCGTGGTAAGGATCGCGCAGAAGTGCGCCTCTTGAACCTAAGGCACCGTCAAGATAGGCTTTGACACTTTTTACTCGTAGTAGGGGCTTCTCAATGGGGCCATGGTTTTCGAAATACTGAAGGTCTTCTTCATGGTTACTGATCATTGCGTTCACGAATAATTTGAAGCTGCCCTCTTCTTGCAACGAATCGAGCAACAGGATTTGATGGGTCGAAAGTCCCGCATCAGTCATTGCAGTTAATCCATATTTCACCAAACTGTCCTGTGCTTGCAGTAAGGCTGTGCGCCAATACCTATTGATCAATTTTGGCAGCGTTACCAAGGTTTCGGCATTATCTATGAGTATGCCGTCCATAATTTGACCGCCGTCCACTTTCGTTTCGTTGGTAATTGAAAAGGCGTCTAGCACAGGTTGGTTTACCCAAGCGGCATGTCCATCTATTCGAGTGAGGTAAACGTATTTTTCAGAAAAGGCGGCAAGGTCATTTGCTGAGGGGTAGCGTTGCTCGGTCCAGTCATTTTGGTCCCATCCGCGCCCAATAATCCACTCTTCATTCGGGTGAAGACGAATGTATGTTTTGATGCGCTCAATGCACTCTTGCTTGGATGCAGCTCCAATGAGGTTGACCGTGCTCAAGGTGCGAGCGTAGCCGAACAGGTGTCCGTGGGCGTCGATGAAGCCGGGGTAAAGGTGCTGCCCATTTAAGGATAGCGTCGATTTTGCTACGGGGTATTCCTGGCCTCCACTGTGGTCTATAATTGAAGCTATTTTCCCGGCCTTAATACCTATCGAAAATTGTGGTCGTTCGCCTAATTGATATGGAATAGCAGTGGGAGAATGTAATTCGAAGTTGGTCAACAGAACATCGAATTCCTCAGCGGGGGTACAATTGCTAAGTGTGAAGATGAAGAAGAGGTTATAAACAAAGAATCGGCCAAAAGTGTGGGAAAGATTGCGCATAGAATACAAATGAGTTGGTACAAGAATACCTAAATTTGTCCAAATTCTTTTCAATAATGAATAGCACTGCTGTTGCCACTTTAGATCAGGCTCAAGAAATGGGCCTCCGCCCCGAAGAGTTTGATAAAATCAAAGAGATTTTAGGACGCACTCCAAACTACCTTGAGCTTTCTGTTTATGGTGTAATGTGGAGTGAGCATTGTTCTTACAAAAACTCTATCGTTTGGTTAAAGAAATTGCCAAAGAAAGGCCCTCACATGCTCGTAGAGGCAGGTGAGGAGAATGCCGGTTTGGTTGATATAGGCGACGGCCTAGCTTGTTGTTTTAAAATTGAATCGCACAATCACCCTTCAGCGGTTGAGCCTTATCAAGGCGCCGCTACAGGCGTAGGTGGTATTAATCGCGATATTTTTACCATGGGTGCACGCCCTATCGCACAGCTCAATTCTTTGCGCTTTGGTAAGCCTACAGAGGACCGTACAAAATGGTTGGTTAAAGGAGTGAGTAAAGGAATCGGCGATTACGGGAATGCCTTTGGTATTCCTATTGTAGGCGGTGAGGTTTACTTTGACGAATGTTACCATCAAAACCCACTAGTAAATGCNTTNTCTGCGGGTATCGTTGAAGTGGGTAAGGAAATATCTGCCACCTCTTCAGGAGTTGGAAATCCAGTNTTTATNGTGGGTTCNGCTACCGGAAAAGACGGTATTCACGGGGCATCGTTTGCTTCNAAAGACCTTGATGAAGATTCGTCAGAAGATATTCCATCTGTACAGGTGGGTGATCCATTTCAGGAGAAATTGCTTCTAGAAGCAACCATGGAATTGGCTACTACAGATGCTGTAATAGGAATGCAAGATATGGGAGCAGCAGGTATAACTTGTTCTTCTTGTGAAATGTCGGCATCAGGCGAGCACGGTATGGACATCTGGTTGGATAAAGTGCCGCTTCGTCAAAACATGGAGCCCTGGGAAATTTTACTATCGGAATCTCAAGAGCGTATGCTTATTGTGGTTGAGAAAGGTAAAGAGCAGAAAGTGCTTGATATTTTTGATAAGTGGGATTTAGAATGTGAGGAAATTGGTGTTGTTACCCAAGGTGGAACAGTAAATTACTACTGGGACGGCGAACTTGTAGGTTCTTTGCCTGCTGAGAGCGCTGTTTTAGGCGGAGGCGCACCGGTCTACCATAGAGAATGGTCAGAACCTGCTTACTACCAAGAATACAAGAAATTTCATATTTCCACCGTTGAGGAACCTGCAGATTTGAAAGCGGTAGCTACCAAAATGGTTGCCCTGCCGAACATTGCTTCTAAACGATTCATTTACGAGCAATACGACAGTATGGTGGGTACGCGGAACATGGGGACCAATGATCCTTCTGACGCAGGCGTAGTAAACATAAAAGGCACGGATAAAGCGCTTGCCATGAGCGTAGATTGTAACAGTAGATTCGTGAATGCAGATCCTGAAGTAGGATGTGCAATGGCCGTTTCTGAGGCAGCAAGAAATATTACTTGTTCAGGCGGTATACCATCCGCAGTAACGAACTGTTTGAACTTTGGTAATCCGTACAACCCTGAGGTGTACTGGCAGTTTGTGGGTTCGATCAAAGGGATGAGTGCCGCATGTGAAAAATTTGAAACCCCGGTAACAGGAGGAAACGTAAGTTTTTACAACCAAACGCAGATTGGCGATAAAATTGAACCCGTATTCCCAACACCTACCATTGGTATGATTGGTGTGGTTGAGGATAAAAAATTCATCACCACATTGAGTTACAAGACTAAAGGTGATTTGATTTTCATGATTGGCGCAAATCGCGAGGATATTTCTTCGTCACAGTATTTGGTGAACATTCATGGTATTACCAACAGCTCAACGCCACATTTTGACCTGGAGGAAGAATATGCCAACCAGAGACAAGTTCAGATGTTGATTCGTGAAGGCGTACTCAATAGTGCGCATGATTTAAGCGAAGGCGGTCTATGGGTTGGATTGCTGGAGAAAGGATTTGCCTCAGGACTGGGTTTTGACATCACTCTTCCAGCAGAATTCAGAAAAGATGCAGTGCTTTTTGGTGAGGCAGCTTCTAGAATTCTCGTCACGGTAAGTGAAGAAAATAAAGATAAGTTCATCGACTTGATGATGCTGAATGGCTGTGATTTTGACCTAATGGGACACGTCACCAAAGGAGGTATTCGTGTTGATGACGAAGATTGGGGTAGCGTAAGCGATTACCAAGAGATTTATGATAATGCGCTTGGTGCTATTTTGAGCGCATAAAACGACGCTACGATTAAAATTTAGGACGGCCTTTACGAGAGTGGAGGCCGTTTTCTTTTAATTAGAGTCCGATTACAAAGCCCGCATGAACCAAAGGTTGAATTCGATTTTTGATTACAGCTTTTGAGTGTTGAGTCAATTCAACGGAAAACCATAAGTTTTCATATAATTTAACTCTCATTCTTTCAGAAACGAACATGTTGTGGAACATCGAACTTGATTGAAGAGTTGTTGAAATTCCTAAATAGGTGTCAAAACTGATATCATTAAATACATCAAGAGTATACAGAGCAGAAAGGCATTGCATATCAATAGATGGCTCTACATTGAACAAGTAGCCAAGATCAGTATATCCTCTGAGGTCAAACCCGAAATTTGGTCGTATTAAAAAACTTATACCGCCCATTGTATAGTGGCTACCAAATGCAAAGGAAGATAACGTCTTTGTACCTTTAGCCTTTTGATATTTTACTATTCCATTTTTGGAGCCGCTTGTCGGGATTCCATATTTAACTCCAATTTGGAGCGCATGGATATTTTGGTCTTTCCACCGGTCAGGAAAAACATGCATGTAACTNGCAGATAAACCGAGATTATCGGTTATGTCGTATTCGTATTGAATTGTTGGAGCAATGTCAAATAGTAAATCTCTTGAAAATTGTGTAAACATTCCCAACCCTAGATTAATACTGGCTTGTTTGTCAATAGAAATCCTTTTTGTCATTCCTATCCATTCATTTCTTGAACGGCTACTATCAATTAATGACGTGAATAGATACACTTTTAGAGCACTGTTTGATCGAAAGTCTAATGAAGTACCAAATCCGGCAAATGGGTAACCTCCAATTAGCTCCATATTTATTTTGGGAGTTTGTTGCTTTTTAAAATTTTGAGCAATAGATAAACATGGATACGCTAAAAGCGCTAATATGACTAGTTTTTTCACAAAGATGCTTATAGATTAATGGGAAAATAATCAAACATTCGTAAAGCAAGAAGGGTTTACTGGTAATAATGTGTGCACATGCGAAAAGTATTGGCGTGCGCTTCAATGATGGTTTTGATCTCGGGACTGTATCCACCTCCCATGTTGATGATCAGTGGAATGGACTGACGATAACAACGAGAGATGATAGCAATGTCTCGTTCTTTGCATCCATTTAGTGAAAGTCCCATACGTCCCAGCTTATCGCTTTCAAGCACGTCTACTCCGCTCTGAAAGAAGACCATTTCTGGTTTCACTTTTTCAAAGAGTTCATCCAAGGTTTCATTCAACAAGCTGAGGT
>JGI20159J14440_10002383_pt1 | contig 12740 bp, 15 predicted proteins | sample COG_09_FD_14440 | JGI IMG/M metagenome (IMG submission 14440) | reverse complement strand
TGATGCAATTTGCTAAATCATTGTGTAGTTTGTTCAAAATTATCCTGACTAGACTAAGAAGAATCTATTTAATAATATAAACATATATATATGAATTATATAAACGAAAAAGAAAAAAAACTTAATAACGCTTTAGATGAATTAAAAAATCTAGATTTAAGTAATCCAGATNTACAAAATAATATTGAAAATTTGAGCTCTCAAAAAACTCAATTAGAAATTGAAAAATCTCAACTAGAGGACAAGTATAAGTTATTGTTGGAGGAGCATTCAAATTTAAGTAAAAAACTTGAAGAAATACAAAATAACGAAAAATTAGAGCAAAAAAAACAAACTGAGTTTTCTGAAAAAATTGATGAATTAAATCAAGAAACAGATACTTTGTTAGAAGAAATTGATAAATGGCAAACGTAAGTATTAAATTTAATAATAAAGAATTTTTGCTCTCATGTGAGGATGGACAAGAAGATCATCTTGAGGAATTACTAATTCATATAAATCAAAAATTTAATGATTTAAAAAATAATCTTGGAAATCTTGGGGAAAATAAATTGCTATTAATTACAGCAGTTAAAATTATGGATGAATACTTTGAGACTAAAAAAAAGGTTGACCAAAAAAAAAATGAATTAAAAGATCTTTCAAATAAATTTAAAGAACTGAAATCACTTATTTATGATTATAGAGATAAAAAAGAAGAAGAGATTGATGAATTAAATAAAAATCATCAAAATTTTAAAACTGAAATCGAAGCTAATCAAAAAAAATATGAAGAATTAATTGATACGGCTGCTGATGAAATATCTAATTTTGTTGAAAAGGCAAAAATAGATAATGCTCCTCAATAATTTTTGTGATCAAATCTAGGATAAGAAATAAGATTATAAAACTCAGAAAAAATAATTCATATCAAAATTTAAGAATAGTTTCTGAGAAGTTTTCCTCTTTTTTAAAAAATAAAAAATATAATTTTAAGAATTTAGGTGGATACTATCCTTCTAACTATGAAATTGATGATTTACATATTTTAGATATATATAATAAAAAAGATTATAATATTTTATTACCAGCTATAAAAAAAAATAATCAAATGGATTTTTTTAAGTGGTCAAATAATGCACCATTAAGAATTAATAAATATGGCATTCCCGAACCTGTTTCATCCAAAGTATTTTATCCAGATATTTTGTTAGTTCCATTAGTTGGTTATGATAGTGATTTAAATAGACTGGGTTATGGCGGTGGATTTTATGATCGCTATATTGAAAAAATTGAAAAAATCAAAAAAGTTATTAAGATTGGTTTTGCATTTTCATATCAAAAAATAAAGAGTGTTCCAACAAATCAGTTTGATAAAAAATTAGATTTTATAATCACAGAAAAAGAAATATTAAAATGAGAATATTATTTCTAGGTGACGTTGTTGGAATTTCTGGTTGTTCAAAATTAATGAGCAATCTTTTAAATGAAATTAAGTCCAAAAAAATAGATTTTGTAATTGTAAATGGAGAAAATGCTGCAGCTCAAGGCGTGGGTTTAACCAAGGAAATATGTAACGATTTTTTTAATTGTGGAGTAGATGTAATTACCACTGGTAATCACGTTTGGGACCAAAAAGAGATAATGAATTTTATTGAAAAAGAAGAAAGATTATTGCGTCCGAAAAATCTTTTTGAACCTGCTCCAGGAAAAGGATTTAATATTTATGTCACAAAAGAAAATATCAAAATTGGCGTACTTAACTTGATGGGAAATGTTTTTATGAAAAAATGTGAAGATGTATTTGAGATTTCAGAAAAATTTGTGAAACAATATAAATTAAAAGAAGATTATGATTTGTTAGTTGTTGATTTTCATGGTGAAATAACAAGTGAAAAAAATGCAATTGGACATTTTTTTGATGGCAAAGCATCATTAGTAGTTGGAACACACACACATATTCCAACAAATGATACCCGAATATTAAAGAAAGGTACAGGATATCAAACAGATGCAGGAATGTGTGGTGATTATGAATCTGTTATTGGTATGAATGCTGAAAATTCATTAAATAGATTTTTAAAAAAAAATTCAACTAGACATTTTCCAGCAACTGGTGATGCCACTTTATGTGGTGTAATTATTGAATGTAATATAGAAACTGGATTAGCAAAAAATATTGAAAGTTATATTTTTGGAGGCCAATTAAAAAATACTTAAAAAAAAATTATGTCAGGACACTCAAAATGGGCAAGTATAAAACATTCAAAAGGTAAAGCTGATAAACGGAGATCTAAAATATTTTCTAAAATATCAAAAGAAATAAGTATATCAGCAAAACTTGGTGATAAGGATCCTGCAATGAATCCAAGACTAAGATCTGCCATTCAGGCTGCTAGATCTGCCAATATGCCAAAAGATAATATTGAAAGAGCAATTGATAAATCTTCAGCTGCTTCAGAAGCAAATTTTGAAAATTTAAGATATGAAGGTTTTGGTCCAGATAAAATTGCAGTAATTGTAGAAGCCTTAACTGATAATAAGAATAGAACTGCATCAAATATTAGAACTATATTTCAAAAAAATGGAGGAAGTCTAGGCACACAAGGATCTGCTTCTCATAATTTTAGTCAATTAGGTATCATTAAAATTGATAAAAAAGAAATTTCTGATGAAAATATATTTGAACTAGCAATTGAATCTGGTGCTGATGAATGTATTTCTTATGATGAATTTCATGAAGTTCAATGTGTAATGAGTGAGATTTATAATGTAAAAAAAAACTTAGAAAAAATAATTGCAAATTTTATTTCAACAGAAATAGAATGGATTCCATTAAATAATGTTGATGTTGCAAAAGATAGAGAAGAGGCTGTAATTAATTTTCTAGAAACACTAGAAGATGATGATGATGTACAGAATGTTTTTTCAAATGTTAATTTTGGTAAAAATTAATGCTAGTTATTGGAATTGACCCAGGAATTTCAGGATCAATTTGTTTTTTTCAGGATGGAAAAATAATTGATGTAGTTGAAATGCCAACAATGACAGATGGTAAGAAAAATAAAAAACAAGTTAATGGGTCTCAAATCTTTAATGAAATTTCAGAAAGAATTAAAAAAATTGATAAAAAAGATATTAGAGTAATTATTGAACAAGTTTCAGCAATGCCAGGTCAAGGAGTAACTAGTATGTTTAATTTTGGTCAATCATTTGGGATATTAAAAGGAATATGTTCTGCAATGCAATTNNCCATGTATTTTGTTAGACCAGCAAAATGGAAAAAATATTTTAGNCTTATAAATTCAGAAAAAGATGCNAGCAGAACTAAGGCAATNGAAATTTTTCCATATTTTTCCTCAAATTTATCAAGAAAAAAAGACTCAAATAAAGCTGATGCTATTTTAATCGCTAGTTTTTACTATGAAACATATAAAATTGACGAATAGTCAAAAAATTGAAGACAAATTCATGACACATTTAAGTGTGAAGAGTAATTATGGAAGCTGATATCGCATCACAAGCAGTAGGATTAGGCACAAATACTGATTTTTCATTATTAAGTCTATTTCTTAGAGCTGATATTGTAGTAAAATCTGTAATTATAATATTGATTGCATGTTCTATTTATTCTTGGGCAGTTATTATTGAAAAGTTTAGATTATTTAAAAAAATAAATAAATTATCAGAAGAATTTGAGGAAAAATTTTGGAACTCAAAATCTGCAGAGAATTTTTACAATAGCTTACCAACAGAAATTGAAGATCCAATGGCACTAGTTTTCCAAGAGGCTATGGAAGGTTTGTTAAAAAAAAAATCTAAAGTAAATATAAGTGAGAGAATGACAGCAATGTTAGAAGGTGGGATAGAGAAACAGATGACAAAAATTGAAAAAGGATTTACTTTTTTAGCAACAGTTGGTTCTACAGCTCCTTTTATTGGTTTGTTCGGAACAGTTTGGGGAATAATGAACTCATTTCAATCGATAGCAATATCAAGAAATACTAGCTTAGCTATTGTAGCCCCAGGAATAGCCGAGGCATTATTTGCTACAGCTTTAGGCTTGTTAGCTGCAATACCTGCAGTTGTTGCTTATAATAAATTCAATACTGACTCACAGAAATATTCACAAAAGCTAGAAAATTTTTCAAAAAGATTTTTAACAATTATTTAAATGGCTTTTAAACTTAATCGTTTATCAAAAGAACCCATTAGCGAAATTAACGTAACTCCTTTTGTGGATGTTATGTTGGTTCTTCTCATCATTTTTATGGTAACAGCGCCATTATTAACTGTTGGAGTACAAGTTGATTTACCAGAAAGTTCTGCAGACTCTCTTCCAGAAGAAGCGGAACCACTTACTTTATCTATTAATTCAAAAGGTGAGATATTTATTCAAGAGGCAAAAGTTGAATTTGATAATATAATCGCAAAAGTTTTAGCAGTTTCAAAAAATAGAACAGATACAAGAATTTATGTTCGAGGGGATAAAACTATTAACTATGGAAGAGTACTTGAAATAATGGGTTTATTATCTGGTTCTGGTTTTACTAAAGTTGCACTTATATCAGAACCACTTAAGCAAAGGTAACTTAAAGTGAATAGAAGTTTAATTATCTCTTCTGTTTTACATGGTGCTTTAATTTTTATTACAGCTATGAGCTTACCTTTTTTAGCAAAAAAACCACTTGATATACCTCCAATAGTTTCAGTTGAGCTAATACAGATTGCAGAAAAGACAAACATACCATTTGCTCCAAAAGCAAAAAAGATAATTGAAAAGAAAAAGAAAAAAAAATTAAAAGAAAAAGAAAAAAAATTAGTTTCAGAACAAGCGCCTCCAAAAAAAGTTAAAAAAACAAAAACTAAAACAGTTGTTTCATTAGATAAAAAAAAAGAGAAAATTGATAATCAAAACCCTGAAGCAGTGCCATTGCCAGATAAAACAGTAAAGAAAATTGAAACAAAAAAAGAAACCAAACAAAATCCAGAAAAAGTTGATAATGAAGTAAAACAAGTATCGGAGTTTGAAAAAAAAGATCTCTTTGATCCAAATAATATTGCAGCGCTAATTGATAAATCTAAAATTGAAGATGCAGATAATATAAAAAAAAATAATGATATTACCCAAGATCAAGATAGAAATATTGAGTCTAATAAACTTACCTTAAGTGAGGAAGATGCCTTAAAGGCCCAGATTTTTGGATGTTGGAGTATTCCACTTGGCTTACCTTATAATGAAGATTTATTAGTTAGAATTAAATTAAAATTAGAGCCTGATGGATCGGTCGCAAAAACTGAAATTTTAGACCATGCTAGAATGAATCAGCCAGGTCAGAGCTTTTATAAGGTTTTAGCAGAAAGTGCTTTAAGAGCAGTAAAATTATGTCAACCATTAAGAGTTCCAAGTACAGGGTATGAAAGATGGAAAGATTTACAATTAAATTTTGATGCAAGAGAGATGTTAGAGGGCTAATATGAAAGTAATGATAAAAAATTTTTTTATTTTATTAATAATATCAATATTACCTATCAATGCTTTTGCATTAATTGAAGTTGATATTACCAGAGGAAATCTTAACCCATTACCTTTGGCGGTATCTCCATTATCAATTGACAATAAATCAAAAAAAAGTTTTGAAAAAATCCTTAAAAAAGAAAATATTGGAATTGAAATTTCAATTATTGTTGAAAATAATTTGAGAACTTCAGGTCTTTTTAATCCATTAAGTAAAGATGCATTTTTGCAAGCTCCAGATATTGCAAATTTAAAGCCAAGATTTGAAGATTGGAATTTAATTAAAGCTCAAGCACTTATTACCGGCAAGGTAACTTATGTTAATGAAAAATTAAGAGTTGAATTTAGATTATGGGATATTCTTGCAGGAAAAGAAATGATGGCGCTTGCTTTCACTACAGTCCCTGATAATTGGCGAAGGGTTGGTCATATAATATCAGATAAAGTTTATGAAAGATTAACTGGAGAAAAAGGATATTTTGATACTAGAATAATTTATGTTTCTGAGGAAGGACCAAAAGTACAAAGAGTTAAAAAATTAGCAATTATGGATCAAGATGGTGCTAATAATAAATTTTTAACACTTGGTAATGAACTTGTTTTAACACCAAGATTTAATCCAACTAGCCAGATGGTTACATACCTGTCTTACTTTAAAAATTTACCAAGAGTTTATCTGCTTGATATTGAAACAGGAACACAAGAAGTTGTTGGAGATTTTCCAGGCATGACATTTGCACCAAGATTTTCTCCAAATGGTAAAAAAATCATTATGAGTTTTGCAAAAGATGGTAAGTCAGATATCTACACGATGGATTTAGAAAATAGGATTGTTGAAAGAATAACAAATCACCCCTCAATTGATACATCACCATCTTATTCTCCAAATGGAAATTTTATAGCTTTTAATTCTGATAGAAGTGGTTATCAACAAATATATACGATGAGAAGTGACGGAGGAAATGTCAAAAGAATTTCTTTTGGAAATGGCATATATGGAACTCCAGTTTGGTCACCTAGGGGAGATTTAATAGCATTTACAAAACTACATAAAGGAAAATTTTATATAGGCGTAATGAGAACGGACGGAAGTGGAGAAAGGTTGTTAACAGAAAATTATTATCAAGAAGCTCCATCTTGGTCTCCAAATGGTAGGGTTTTAATTTTTTATAGAGAGACAAAGACTAACGCAAAAGGCGAAGGTTTTTCTGCTAAGCTATGGTCTATAGACTTAACTGGCTATAATGAACGATTAGTTGAAACGCCAACTGATGCATCAGACCCATCATGGTCATCTTTATTGAGTAATTAAGTTAAATTACTTGATTTTTTGACTTGAAACCTCTAATTAGTTGTGAAAAAGTAAGAAATTGAAATTAGCAGCAAGGAGCAATTTAATGATATTAAGCAAAATTTTTAAAAACACACTTTTAATATTAGCAGCGTGCCTGGTGTTAACTGCCTGTGCAACAAAAAAAGAAGTAGCGACGACTGCTGACATCCAAGGTCAGATGCAAAGTGATGTTTATACAGGAACAGATTCAGTTGAATATTTAGCTGATGGTGTTCCAGATAGAGTTTTCTTTGCAACAAATGAATCAATTTTAACAACAGCTTCAAGAGAGACACTAAGATCTCAAGCTGCATGGTTAAGAAAAAACTCAAGTATAAATGTTGTTCTTGAAGGACATGCAGACGAAAGAGGTACTAGAGAATACAACTTAGCACTTGGAGAAAGAAGAGCTAACTCTGCAAAAGATTACTTGATGACTTATGGAATATCTTCAGACAGAATATCTGTATTAAGTTATGGTAAAGAAAGACCAGTTGATGCTGGCTCAAACCCATTAGCTTGGTCAAAAAATAGAAGATCTGTAACTGTTAAAGCAAATTAATAATTTAAATTTTAAGACCCTAGAGCGTAAATTTCTAGGGTCTTTTTTTTGCCATTTTTATAATCATAAATTAAAAAATCTATGAAATTTACAATTAAACTAATAGTTTTAAAGTTGTTAGTTTTATTAAACTTATTTTTTATAAATGTTTCTTTTGCAGATAGTCATAACATTTATGAAACTTTAGAAAATATTAAGAATGATCTTAAAACTCTAGAGAGAGCAGTATATTCAGGAAGTTTAGAAATTAAAAAAACTACTAGCTCAAATACTGAATTAGATAGCAATTCTGAAGATGTGTTAACTAGACACTTGCTTAAATTATCTGAGGTCGAAGACCAATTTAGACAACTTACAAATAAATTTGAGGAAATAAATTTTAAATTAGATAAACTATCTAATAGATTATCAAAAATACAAGCTGACAATCAAATAAGATTTCAAGATATAGAATCTGCTATAAGCTCAGGTGTAAATTTAACTCAACAAACTTCAAAACCTAAAACCGATAACAACAAAGCTTTACCAGGAAGTTCGCAGCCACAAGATTTAGGTTCAATTTCATACAAAGATACAGAAACTTCTGAAACTTCTCAACAAATTCAATCAGTAGATACTACTGCATCAATAGTAACTGAAACTTTCCAAGCAGAAGAAAAGATACTTCCACAAGATTTAACACCTCAGAAACAATATGAATTTGCAACAAGCTTTTTAAAAGTTGGAGATTACAGTACTGCCGAGAGAGCTTTTAGAGAATTTGTATTATCTAATTCAGATCATGAGTTAGCAGGTAGTGCCCAATATTGGTATGCAGAAACATTTAGGATTAGACAGCTTTACACAGATGCTGCTTCAGCTTATTTAGAAGGTTATCAAAAATACCCAAAAGGTAAAAAAGCTCCAATTAATTTATTAAAACTTGGAGTGTCTATGGTTCAAATTGGAGAAAAAGATCAAGGTTGTAAAATGATCAATGGTGTGGAGAAACAATATCCAAAAGCTAATCAGTCTGTAATTCAAAAAGCAAAATATGAGTCCAAAAAATTTGAATGTATTAAGCAAGACTCATAAACTTTTATTAAATAAGTTAAAAGATAAACGAATTTTTCAAATGTATAAAAAATTTGAAAATTCATTTAACACAAATGAAGATTTTATGGTTGCTGTTTCTGGAGGACCAGACAGTCTGGCCTTATCTTTTTTTGCAAAAATATATTCAATTAAAAAATATTTAAACGTTAGATATTTTATTGTTGATCATAAGCTTAGAAAAAATTCTACTTCAGAAGCAAAACATATTCAAAAACAATTAAAAAAGTTTTCTATAAATTTAAATATTTTAACTTGGAATGGAATAAAACCGAAAAAAAATATTCAATCTATTGCTAGAGATAAAAGATATAAGTTATTAGTTAGTGAAGCCAAAAAATTGAATATAAAAAATATATTATTAGGCCATCATTTGGATGATTTATTTGAAAATTTTTTTATTAGAATTTTAAGAGGCAGTGGCCTAAATGGATTAGTTTCATTAGATAAAAAAGCACAACATGAAAAAGTAAATTTAATTAGACCTTTATTAGATTTTAATAAAAAAGATTTAATTTATGTAAGTGAGAATATTTTTGGCTCATTTGTTGAAGATCCATCAAATTTAGATGATAAATTTAAAAGAGTAAAAGTAAGAAATTTTTTAAAACAGCTAGAGACAGAAGGATTAGATAGAAATAAATTTCTTCTAACATTAAAAAATTTAAAATTTGCAAATGAAACTATAAAATTTTACACTCAAAAAAATTTAGAAGAGAATATTTATTTTTTAAAAAAAGAAAAGTCAGTAGTTTTAAAAGAAAGCTTTTTTCATCACTCTTATGAGGTTGTTTTTAGGTCATTTACAGAAGTAATTAAAATTNTTGGAAAAAAATATTACCCTGTAAGGGGTAAAAAGATTGATATGGCTCTTCAGTTAATTAATACCAAATCTACATTTAAGGTTACTTTGGGGGGCTGTTTTATCAAAAAATTTAATAAAACAATAATAGTGTCAAAAGAACAATAAATTACTTTTAAATATTGATAATTTGTCACTTGTTAAAATTGTAATAATTCTTATCTTATAAGTATGAATTTAAAAAATCTTGCAATGTGGGGCATTATAGTTTTCCTAACTATTGGTCTATATAATATGTTTAAGAATCCACAATCTACAGTAAGAGGTGGAAATCAAATTATATTTTCAGAATTTTTAACCTCAGTGGATAATGGTGAGGTTTTAAAAGTTGATATTCAAGGAAGCAATATAAAGGGAGTATTTTCAAATGGGAATTCTTTCACAACCTACTCACCAAACTATCCAAACTTAATCGAAAAACTTTCTGATAAGGGTGTCAGCATTTCAGCCGCTCCTTTAGAGGAGAAGATGCCATCATTGTTTGGCGTTCTTCTTTCTTGGTTTCCAATGTTACTATTAATTGCTGTTTGGATTTTTTTTATGAGACAAATGCAAGGTGGCAAAGGTGGAGCAATGGGTTTTGGAAAATCAAAAGCCAAAATGATGAATGAATTAAAAGGCAAAGTTACCTTTAATGATGTTGCTGGCGTAGAAGAAGCTAAAGAAGAAGTGGAAGAAATTGTAGAATTTTTAAAAGATCCTAAAAAATTTAGTAGATTGGGTGGCAAAATTCCAAGAGGAGCTCTTTTGGTTGGAAGCCCTGGTACAGGAAAAACTTTATTAGCAAGAGCAATTGCTGGCGAAGCTGGAGTTCCTTTTTTTACAATTTCAGGTTCAGATTTTGTTGAAATGTTTGTTGGTGTTGGAGCATCAAGAGTTAGGGATATGTTTGAACAAGGTAAAAAAAATTCACCATGTATAATTTTTATTGATGAAATAGATGCTGTTGGAAGAAGTAGAGGTGCTGGTTTAGGAGGAGGAAATGATGAGAGAGAACAAACTCTAAACCAATTATTAGTAGAGATGGATGGTTTTGATACAAATGAAGGTGTTATTATAATTGCAGCAACAAACAGACCNGATGTGCTTGATCCTGCCTTGTTAAGACCAGGTAGATTTGATAGACAGGTTGTTGTTGGNTTNCCTGANATNATAGGTAGAGAAAAAATATTAAAAGTGCATNCTAAAAANATTAAAATGGCTCCNGATGTAAACNTNAGAACNGTNGCAAGAGGAACGCCNGGTTTTTCAGGAGCAGATTTAGCAAATATAGTTAACGAAGCAGCATTACTTGCGGCAAGAAAAAGTAAAAGAATAGTGACACTTGCTGAGTTTGAGGAAGCTAGAGATAAAGTGATGATGGGGGCTGAAAAAAGATCAATGGTTCAAACTGAAGATGATAAAAAACTAACTGCGTATCATGAAGCAGGACATGCAATTGTATCTCTAAACGAAGAAGCTGATGACCCCATACATAAGGCTACAATACTTCCAAGAGGAAGAGCTTTAGGTATGGTTATGACTTTACCAGAAAGAGATAAATACTCACAAAATAGAGAGTATATGAAATCACAAATAGCAAAAGCAATGGGAGGAAGAGTTGCGGAGGAAATTATTTTTGGACATGATAAAGTTACTTCAGGTGCTATGTCTGATATTAAAGCAGCAACATCTACTGCGAAACATATGGTCACTGAAGCAGGTATGAGTGAATTGCTTGGTCCATTAAGCTATGGAGATAATCAGGATGAAGTATTTTTAGGTAGATCTGTTGCAAGAAATCAACAAATGTCTGAAGACACTCAAAAAAAAGTAGATTCAGAAGTCAAAAAATTAGTAGACGAAGGATATGACAGAGCGAAAAAAATATTAAATGAAAAAATTGAAGATTTACATAAATTAGCAAAAACATTGCTTTTATATGAAACATTAACAGGTGATGAAATAAGAGATTTAATATTTCACAATAAATCTATAGAAAGAAATGATGAAAAAGATCCAGCAGAGGAAGAAAAAAATTCAGCTCTAGGATCAATGGGGCTTAAACCAAAAATAGTTCATTAAGATAATCATGAAAAGATATTACACACGTGCGTGTAATTTCTTTTATGGTAACGAATCTAAAATATTAGTAAAAAAAAAAAAATCTCTTCCTTTAAATGGAATTAAAGAAATATCATTTGATCATTTGGAGATAATATCAAGGAAATCAAAAAAAAAAATTCATTTCAAAAAAATAAATAGTTTACCTAAATTTTTGAGAAAAAAAATAAATTTGGATTTGAAAAATATTCAATCTAAAAAAAAAAAATTTGCAAATTTAAATTTTCAAAAGATACCAAATGTAATGGGAGTATTAAACATTACACCAGATAGTTTTTCTGATGGAGGAAAATTTAATTCTAAAAAAAAAGGAATGGATCATGCATTAAAAATGTTTAAATCAGGTGCAAATATAATTGATATAGGAGGTGAGTCTACCAGACCAGGATCAAGTACTGTCAATAAAAGATTAGAATGGAATAGAATAGAAAAATTAATTAGATCATTAAGTAAAAAAATTCCTATATCACTAGATACCAGAAAGTCAGAGGTAATGGAAAAAGGAATTAAATATGGAGTTAAAATAATTAATGATGTGTCTGGACTAAGTTATGATATTGAAACTATAAATATTTTAAGAAAATATAAAACTCCCTTTGTCATTCAACATTCACAAGGGATACCTAAAAATATGCAAATTAAACCTAGTTATAAAAATGAATTGTTAGACATATATGATTTTTTTGAGGATAAAATAAAGTTTTTAAGATCTATCGGTATAAAACATAAAAGTATAATTATTGATCCAGGTATAGGTTTTGGAAAAAATTTGAAACATAATATGAATTTAATTAGTAATATTTCTATTTTTCATTCCCTTGGATTTCCTATACTTGTAGGTAATTCAAGAAAAAGATTTATTAAGGACTTAACTGGAAAAAATGATACTAAAACTAGAATTGGTGGAACAGTAGCTTCGTCAATTTATTTGATGATGCAAGGAGTTCAAATTTTAAGAATTCATGATGTTAATGAATTGCTACAAGGAGTAAAAGTCTTTAAAGGGTTATTTAAAAACTAATGGTAAAAAAATATTTTGGTACAGATGGAATAAGAGGGCCTATTAATAGTGAATATATCAATGGTGATATGTTTTTTAAATTCGGCTTAGCATCAGGCAAATATTTTAAATCTCAGAAAAAAAAAATACAAACAGCAATTATTGCAAAAGATACAAGGTTGTCTGGATATACTTTAGAGCCTGCTCTAGTTTCAGGACTTACATCGGCCGGAATGAATGTTTATACATTAGGACCAATACCAACAAATGGGTTAGCTATGCTTACAAAAG
>JGI20159J14440_10002348_pt1 | contig 12834 bp, 13 predicted proteins | sample COG_09_FD_14440 | JGI IMG/M metagenome (IMG submission 14440) | reverse complement strand
TTATACAATTAGCTTTTAAGGCTAGCAAATATATAAATTTATATTTTAAATTAGTGATTTAGTAATATATAATTACCCTTAGAATATTTTACAAATGTCTTTTGAAAATCAATTAGTTAAATGGTATCTAAATAATAAAAGAGAATTGCCATGGAGAGAAAATATTGATCCATATCGAGTATGGATATCTGAAATTATTCTTCAACAAACTCGTGTAGTTCAGGGTGAGAAATATTTTAATAATTTTATAAAAAAGTTTCCTTCCCTTGAAAGTCTTTCCTCTGCAGATGAATCAGAAGTCTTAAAAATGTGGAAGGGTCTAGGCTATTATAATAGGGCAATTAACATTCATAAAACTTCAAAAAAAATAACTAATACATTAAATGGCATATTTCCAAATACTTATAATGAATTAATTAAGTTAAATGGAATAGGGGACTATACTGCTAGCGCTATATCATCTATTTGCTTTAATGAGTATAATCCAGTTGTTGATGGAAATGTTTTAAGGCTAATCTCCAGATACTATGGACTTAAAACCCCGATAGACTCATTAAAAGGGCAAAGAAATATTAGAGAAATTGGAAAAAAACTAATAAGCAAAGTTTCTAATCCAGGTGATTTTAATCAAGCTATGATGGAGTATGGTGCCCTAGTCTGTTCTCCTTTCCCTGATTGTGAGTCATGTATTTTCTCCTCAAGATGTGTTGCATATATGAATAAAGAAGTTGATGCAATACCTGTAAAATCGAAGAAGAAAAAACCTAAAGAAAGATTTTTAAATTATATCGTATTTATTGACAGTAAACACAAGACAATAGTAAATAAAAGAACGAATAAAGATATTTGGTATAAACTAAATGAATTCCCACTTATTGAAAGTAAAACAGAAATAAAAAACATAAATACCCTCACTGACTTCAAAAAACTTATTGATAATTCATCTTTAACTATTATAAAAGAAAAGGAAAAAATATATAGAGTAAAACATATTCTGTCTCACCAGATACTATATATTTCATTTTATCAGATTAGTGTTAAAGAAACAATCACCTCAGGGGTACATTTATCCAATTTAAACAACTATAATTTTCCAGTACCCATTACTAATTTTATTAATAAGTTATTAATCTAGGTACTCTATTTTTGTATATTAGCTCATATATATAATTATGAGCGGAACACTTAATAAAGTAATGTTAATTGGTCATCTAGGGGATGATGTGAAGATTAAACATTTTGATAATGGAGGTTGTCTTGCAAGATTTCCTCTTGCTACTAACGAAACATATACTAATAAAACAACCAATGAAAAAGTAACAAATACGGATTGGCACAACATTGTATTGAGAAATAAAGCAGCTGAAATCTGTGAAAAATATTTATCTAAAGGAGATAAAGTATATGTTGAAGGTAAGCTTAGAACAAGAAAATGGCAAGGAGAGGATGGTTTAGATAAGTACACAACCGAAGTAAATGTTGATGAGTTTACTTTTCTTTCAACTAAGAAAGATAATGTTTCAAACACAGAAGAAAAACCTGCTACAGAAAATAATAATCAGAAAAGTGATAATACTGAAGACGATCTACCTTTCTAAATATATTTTTGAATCTCAATCCTTAACTTTTTATTCTAGATCTTTGTGATAGTAAAAATTATTTTAATCTTAATTTTTCTAATTTTATCTGCTCTGACTTCAGGTTGTGAAGTTGCCTTTTTCTCACTTGATAAATCAAACATGCCTAATGAAGATGGCAATAAACTGATAAAGAAAATAAAATTACTATTAGAAAAGCCTAAGAGATTACTAGCCACTATTCTTATCTCTAATAACTTTATAAACATCGCAATAGTTATTCTGTTTGCATCGATTGATAACCCATATCTAAGCTCATTGAATAGTCCAATTTTAGAGACTGTTTTAGAAGTAGGATTAATAGGGATGCTAATTTTATTTATTGGAGATATTCTCCCTAAAATTTATGCTAATAGAAACCCTTTAGGATTTTCTAAACTTATGGTTAGACCTATTTATTTCTTAGATCGTTATATATTATTTCTGTTTAATAATCCGATGAGTCAATCTATGAGTTACCTAGAATCAAATTTAGCTAAGGATTCAAAACAATTATCTGTAGATAAACTTTCACAAGCTCTTGAGCTTACTGATTCAAAAGAGACCAGTACAGAGGAGAAAAAAATTCTTAAAGGAATTGTAAACTTTGGAAATGTTGAAACAAGACAAATAATGTGTCCTAGAGTAGACGTGTTTGCTCTTGAATCAGACATGAAAATAATTGATATAATAGAAGAATTAAAAGCTAAAGGTTTTTCAAGAGTTCCTGTGTATGAAGAAAATCTTGATAAAATTACGGGGGTTTTATATGTTAAAGATCTTTTACCTCACCTTGAAAAAGAAAATTTTAACTGGACCTCACTTCTACGTAAACCACTTTATATTCCAGAAAATAAAAAATTAGATGATTTATTAACTGAATTTAAAACAAAGAAAATTCACATGGCTATTGTGGTTGATGAATATGGAGGGACCTCTGGAATTATTACACTTGAAGATGTAATTGAAGAAATTTTTGGAGAAATAAGTGGTGAGTTTGATGATGAAGATAATCTTTACTCCAAGTTAGATGACCATACATTTATTTTTGACTCAAAAATAAATTTACAAGATTTTTACAGAGCAATTAACTTAAAAGATTCATCAACTTTTGAAGAGATTGCTTTGGAGATTGAAACTCTAGGAGGCTTTCTTATTGAAAAAATAAAAAAAATACCAAGAGTCGGACAAGTTATAACTCACGACTCATATAAATTTGTAATTGAAATAGTTGACAAAAAAAGAATTAAACAAGTAAAATTAATACTACCAAAAAATAAATAGGTGAGCTTAAGTTTGAGAAAATGGGGAACATTAGTCATTCTATCTTTAATATGGGGAAGCTCATATATACTAATAAAAAAAGGATTAACAGGGCTAACACCAATTCAATTAGGATCACTTAGGGTAATAGTTACAACTATTATAATTGCTCCTATAGGGTATCAAAAAATCAAACATATTCCAAGACAAAAAATGAAATGGGTCGCCCTTTCTGCATTTGTTGGATCATTTTTTCCTGCTTATTTATTTGCTTTTGCAGAAACTGAAATTTCAAGTTCTATAACTGCTGTAATGGTTTCGTTAACCCCACTATTTACATTATTGATTAGTGTTTTTGTTTTTGGTGAAGAGTTATTAAAAAAACAAGTATTCGGAGTCTTAATAGGTTTTACAGGAATAATAGTATTGATTAATAATGAATTATTTGCATCATCATTTAATATCCTATATATAATGTTTATTGTNCTTGCAGCTTTTTGTTATGCAATTAACGCAAATGTTCTAAAATATAAACTTTCAAATATTCCTGCGCTTGGAATTGTATTTATGAGCTTTCTATTTATGTTTATTCCTGCATTTATTATTCTTTGTTTTTCTGATTTCCCATTTTCTGATTTTACATCAGATCCATTAATAATAGAATCGATCATATATATTGTAATACTTGCTCTTTTTGGCACTGCAATTGCAAAAGTTTTATACATCAAATTACTTGCAATATCAACTCCAGTTTTTTCAGTTTCTACAACTTATCTAATGCCAGTAGTTGCTATTTTTTGGGGATTGTTAGATGGAGAGGAATTTAAATTAACTCAATTTACTGGGACAGCTATTATTTTGCTAGGTGTTTACTTAGTTACAAAAAAAAAGGCACCTAAAAAGATGCCTTAATTTATTTTCTTAATCAGACCTAGTTAAAATCAGAATCTGAAGTTTTAACATTCAGCTTTATGACGCTGGTCTTGAAAGTTAATCCACCTGGAACTGGAATTGAAGCACTAACTTGGTTTATTTCGCTAGGAATCAAAATTCCATCAACTTCTTCGTATTCTTTATAGAATACTTCACCTGTAATTAGATTTCCATCGATTTCTTGTGATTCAAATTCTTTTAACTTTAATCCTGTTTCAGCTGAGTAAAAAACACTTTTATTATCGGTAATCTTAATTTCATAAGCTTTTTCATCGTTTACAAAAGAAGTTCCAATTAACTCAATAGTTTCAAAATCAAAATTAAGTTCAGAGAAAAGAGCAGAGTTGATTATTGCTTGCTCAAGTTCTTCATCTGTTAGAGGAACTCTTTGACCATTTACTTCATTATAGCCTTGATATTTATTAAAGACGCTCTTTACTAGGGTCATTCCCATAGCAGTCATTGTCATCAATGATTGATTTTGATTATTTTTAAGAGAATACATCTCTAGAACTGTTCCCTGAAGATTAGCTGTAGCTTTTACTTCAATTGAAGATATACTGTTTAACTTTTCAGCACCACCAATACTTTTAATATAGTTGCTAATTACACTCTCAGCAGTAACATCATCGGACACAGAGTAATCAGGTTTATCGATTATGCTTCCATAAGCATCATGATAGACCACGTCAACTTTTTCCCCATCTAGATATATATTTTCAAGATTTTCAAGTATACCGCTGACTTTCCCTGTAACTACTATTTGTGCATTATTTATGAGGAAAAACTTTTTAGACGAATCTATTACATCATTTTTAGAAACTTTATTTAGATTGCTAAGAAAAGTTTTATAGAAATCTGCAGGTAAGTTTTCTGATCTTATAGATAATGCCTGATTAGCTATAGTTATTGGGTTCTCTATTGACATTGCAAATTCGCCAAAGTACCCAGATTTAACATTAGATAATTCTTCGTCGGTTATAGGATTATCTCTCATTATTTTTAGTTGATTGTGCATTTCTACAATAGAACTGTCAGCAACTTCTGTCCTAACAGTTGTCCTAGCCTGAAATTTTGTCTTACTTTTTGAACTAGTAGGAAGTCCTGAATATGCTCCATATGCATATCCTTTTTCCTCTCTTATCACACTAAATAATCTGGATTCTGGACCTGCACCTAAAACTCTATTAGCAACTGTTCCTGAGAAATAATCAGCATCAGAAGTTTTTCTATCAATTATATTTTGAAAACTTATTTCAACATTTGCTGAATTTGGAACATCCACAACGTGTATTGTAGTATTTTCTGAAATTTCAGGATCTACAAAATCATTAATGGAGCCTTGACCAAACTTTTTATCTAATTCATTAGAATACTTCCAGTCTTCAAATAATTTTTTTGTTAGAGCTATAGTCTGCTCTAAATTTACATCTCCTATGACAACAAGATATGCATTATTTGGTTTGAAATAACTCTTGTAATAGTTNTCAATATCAGAGATATTTATGCTTGAGACTGATGCTTCAGTAGTGTATTCAGATCTTGGATGATCTTTTTTATAAGCAACTATATTTTCAACTCTTCTTGCAATTGATGCAGCATTTTTTTCATCAATTTTTAATGCTTCAGTTAGCTTTGTTTTTTCCTTTTTAAATTCTTCATCTGAAAATACAGGATATAATGCTCCTTGAGCAAACATAGTCATTGTTCTCTCAAAGTATCTTGATAGTGAAGATATTGAACCACCACCAGAATTATAGCTTATAAATGATCCCATAAAATCTTTTTCCTCTATAAACTCATCTTTGCTTTGAAATTTATTTCCCTTACCCATATTGGAGGTAACTAGATCTTTTACTCCTGACTTGTCACCTTCTAAAATAGGTGGATTGTCAATAATTAGTGTTGCAGAAGCAGTTGGTAATTTATCGTTGACAACAACCATAAGTGTAAGGTTGTTTGACAGTTTTGTTGTATACGGTTCTTTAAACTCAATTTCTGGAGCTGGACCAGCTTCAGGCATACTTCTGTCAATTTGTCCAATTAAAGAACTGGAAAAGACTAGCATTGACAAAACGATAACTTTTTTACACAACCCAATCATAACTAATATTTTTAAATTTTTTTTCATTTTTTATTCTTTAGTTTCAGGAAGATATTCCATTATTAATCTTTGATCTTTATTTAAATACTTATTTGCAGCAGCTTTAATTTCTTCTCTTGAAATTGATCTAAAAATTTCTGAGATTTTATTTATCATCGATGCATCACCATATATATTATGATAGCTGGCTAAACTTTGACTAATTCCGCTAACTGAACCTAAAGAAGAAACATATATATTCTCTAAATTATTTTTAATTTTTTGATAATCTTTTTCAGATATAACTTCTTTTTGAATTCTGTCGATTTCAACTTCAATTTCAATTATCAAATCTTCAAAACTAGTCTCTCCTTGTGGAAGAACTAACACTGCAAACATGCTGTAGTCCTCTTGTTCGATATTAAAGATTGAACAGCTAAAGCCATCTGTTTTTGGTCAACTAATTTTTTATAAAGCACAGAACTTTCACCTCCACTTAGATAAGTAGATATATAATTTAGTATTGAGGAATCTCTGTCTGTTTCTGCAGGTGTTCTAAATGCATAAAAAAGAGCAGGAATTTGAATGTTAGGATCATATTCTTTTACTCGCATTTCTTTAAATAACTCCTCTGACGGATAATCTTTTATTGGTTTATCACCTTTATCAGGAATTTCGCCAAAATACTTATTGACTAAATCTTTAGTTTCATCAATGTCTATATCTCCAGCTATAACAAATACTGCATTACTGGGCGCATAAAATTTTTCTTTAAAGCTTAGGAAGTCTTGCAGCGATGAGTTATCTAAATCTTCTATAAAACCTATTAAAGGATAGTTATAGGGGTGTTCGCTGAATAGATTTTCCTTAAGATACTGATAAAACCTGCTGTATGGTTGATTATCTCTCTGTCTCTTTTCCTCTTTAACAGCCTCTCTTTGAACATCTATTGTTTTTTGATCAATTACAGGATGCAACATTATTTCTGAATATCTCCATAAAGCAAGTTCAAGACTATTTGACGGAAGAGTAACATAATACGAAGTTAAATCAACACTTGTTGAAGCATTACCACTTCCACCTCTTGATCTATAAATCTTAAACCAATCACCAGAATTCATGTTTTTGGTTTCTTGACCTAGCATATGTTCGAATAAATGAGCGAATCCCTTGATTCCTTCGTCTTCATCTTTAGAACCTACGTGATACTGTAAAACAGTTGAAATTACAGGTGCAGAATTATCTTGATGAAGTATTATATGGAGTCCGTTATCAAGATCATACTCAACAATATTTATTTCTTGTGCATTTGAAGCATTAAAACTGAACGCTAGAATTGCTGTAGCTAGTATTTTTTTCATTAAAATTATATTAAATTGAGCCCAAAGATAATCATTGTTTGCTAACTTTACATTATGAAAGGTTTGTTTATCAATGGTTTACAAGGGATGTATACAAAACTAATAATATTATTGATCTTTCTTATTTACCCTTCTTTAAATTTCTCTCAAGTCTATCAAATTAAAAATGAGGAGGTTACAACTAGAGTTATTTTAGATAAGGAGTATATAGTATTATCAAAATTTGAATCTGAATCTGGAAATTTTATTTCCACTTTGGGAGGTTATTATAAACCTGGAGAGTTTCTAAATTTAAACGATGATGTTTATGATGTTAATCTTGAATTTAATTCTAATTATGATCAAGATAGTATAAAGTCTTTGAGCATTGTAAAGAATTCTCAATGGAAGAATATTTCTAAATCAAATGATATACTTAAAGGAAAGTGGGTAATGTCTGGTAGATATAATAATGGTGAATTCAGATCAAGAAAAACAGACTTGCCAAGGAAAACAATGAAAATATTAATAGACGGATTTTTTCAATGGATAGCTTTCAATACAGAAACATTTAAGTTTTCAGGAAGTGGAGGAGGAGAGTATGAAACATTAGATGGAAAGTATATTGAAAGTATTCAATATTTCTCAAGAGATGATTCTAGGGTTGGAGCTGAACTTGATTTTAACTACTTAGTTAAAAACAATGATTGGTATCATAGCGGTCTTAGTAGTAAGGGAAGTCCCATCAATGAAGTTTGGTCAATACGTAATAAAAAATAATTTTTAATGAACCTAGAAGAAATAATTTCAATTGTAACTCTTAAAAAAATTGATGAAAATAAATTTGAGGGTCAAAATTATCATACTTCCTGGGGAACAGTTTTTGGAGGACAAACATTAAGTCAATCACTTCACGCTGCATATCAAACAGTTCCGGATGATAGGATTGCTCACTCTATGCATGCTTATTTTATTTTACCCGGAAACCTTGATGAGCCTGTGACATATGAAGTAGATAAAATTAGGAATGGTGGAAGTTTTACAACCAGAAGAGTGGTAGCTTTTCAAAAAAATAGAGCAATTTTTAATATGGCAGCTTCTTTTCAGAAAAAAGAAGATGGGTATGATCACCAAATAAAAAAACCAAATGTACTAACTCCAGAATTACTGCTCACTGATATTCAGCAAGCAGAAGATCATAAAGACTTAACTCCTGAGAGATATGCACAGTTAAAACAGTCTCATCCAGAAGTTTTTGAATTTAAACCTGTAGGAACTCATACTTTTTTGCAAAAAGAAAATACACTTCCATTAAATCATTGCTGGTTTAGGTTAAAAGATAAAATTGATTTGCCGCTTTCCTTTCATCATCAACTTTTAGCATTTGTAAGTGACTATCAGCTCCTAGCAACTGCTTCTTTACCACATAGAAAAGAAATTACAAAAACAAAAGCCTATTATGCAAGCTTAGATCATGCCCTTTGGTTCCATAGAGATTTTTCAATAAATGAATGGCTTCTCTATGATATGGAGAGTCCAAGCGCATCAAATTCTAGAGGTTTTGCTAGAGGTAGTATTTTTAAGAAAGACGGCACAATGGTTGCCTCAGTTGCACAAGAAGGTTTAATGAGAAAACTAGTAAAATAATAGTGAAGGAACTTATTATAATCTCTTTGTTTTTATTAGGATCTTGCCAAAAAGAAAATAAAATTGTTGCACAAAATCAATTACCTGAACAAGAAGACTCTGTCGCTTTAACTAGGGACAGGATAGATTCTCTTTTAGTATCTACTAATATTTTTGAAATATCATATAATGAAATCTATGAACAACCTAATTGGGTTAAATATACAGTAAGGCAAAATATTGTAAAAAATGCTGATAGAGACGGAATGAATTTTTACACTGTTGATTCTATATACACATCAGACAACAATGATTATTATTCAAATAGATGGGACAAAGGACATATGGCTCCAGCAGGATCTTTTAATGATTCATATGAAAATTTATATTCTACATTTACTTTTTTAAATGCCGCTCTTCAATATGATGATTTAAACAGAGGAGCATGGGTTGATCTAGAGGAGCAGGTAAGAGAGTGGGCTGATGAATTTGGAGACCTTGATATTGAAATATATTTAGAATTTGACACAAATCATATAATTCTTGAAACTGAAGCACATGTGCCATCAGCATTTTTTAAATATATTAGTTTTCCAGATGGCTCAAAAAAATGTTATTATTTTCCAAACATTACTCCAGATAAAGTTTGGCAAGAGTATGAAATTGATTGCAACTAATGATTAAAATAAATATTAATTCAAAAATTATTTATAAATTAAGTTTATGAATAAGCAAAAAGAGTGGAGACCACTACCAGACTCTATAACAATTAAGGAAAGCACAATTGAAGGACTTGGAGTTTTTGCTACTAAAGATATTAAGGCAAACACTGATCTTGGAATATCTCATGTTTATGATGAAAGATTTCCAGATAATTATATAAGACTTCCATTAGGAGCATTTATTAATCATCATGAAATGCCAAATTGTAAAGCTATTGTTTCAGAATCACATGAATCTATTGGTGATATAAAACATATAAGAATAGTAGCAGAAAAAGATATTTCTTCTGGGGAAGAGCTAACATTAAATTATATAATTAATAAACTTGATAATCCACTATGGGAATTTGAGTACGAAGTAACTCAATAACTATTTTAATTTTACATATTTTGTAATAGTCCCCTCAAGTTCAAACATATCAGCTAGATATCCTGTAACTGTATTTCCATCAACATAAATTTCAAAAGAGACATTTATACCATAACCATCTACATATACATCAACATATAATATATCTTCTTCAATTTCAGTTTTTAAAACATCAAGTCCAGATTCTTGTTCTCCTTCTTCAATTTCAGTTTTTAGCTCATTACCATCATCCCTTGTAACATTCATAATTAATTCTAATTCACCAACATCAGGTACTCCAAATACAGTAATATCATATTTACCAATGAATTTAGCAGTTGAATCAATTTCCTTTACTTCTTCAACTTCAGCACTAGATACTTTGGGTGCATTTGTTGTTTTAAAAATTCCACAAGAAGAAAATGTTAATGTTAAAGCGAGCAGTAGTAATTTATTTTTCATGTTTAAATATAGTAAATTTTATATTCCAATTAAGTACTGAAATTTGACAAAAAATTGAGACCTGTTAATTCTAAATGGATTAAAATCTTCTGGTTGAAGATCAAAATCATTAATTGAACTTTGATTCCCCCCAATATAAAAAATTGTTGAAGGATTAGGATTCCATTCTAATAGGGGTTGTATGTAAAATGTATCAGTAAATTTATTGTATTCAGAAATTAATCTTAAACTTAAATCATTGTTAAACTGATACCTGCTAGATAATCTTGATATATAACCATTATAAAAAAATTCTGAGTCATCCGTTTTCCTCAATGAAGAAAATCTTAAAGATGGATTTAGACTTATATTATTCCCTAGTTTATAATTTAATGATAATACGAAAGAGCTTTCTTTTCCAATTTCAGGAATATCCTCATTGAATGCAATTTCTTTTCCAAATGTAGCTTTAGTGAAAAATGTTAAGTTCTTTGATGGCGAACCCATTACAGTTATGGTGGAATTACTATAGTTTTTATAATTAACACCTAAATAATTTCTAAAGGAATTAATAAGATACGTATAGCTAATTTGAGTTTTGCCAATTGTAGTAACCCCAAACTCTAGTTCTAAACCTTTATATTTAAGATCATTATTGAAATTGTGACTCAAATCTCCTGTAAAACTAAGCGTAAAATTTTTTAAATATTTCTTGTCAAATATTTTTCTATATCCTTGGAATAAAGTGAATGATTTTTTGTTATTGTTTGGAACAAATCCTAAATCAGATCTAAAATTTGCTGATATTGATTTATAGAATAAATATGAATTCCAGTTTTCAGTTTGTCTTGAGGCTCTAAAGTAATTTGCACTTCCATTAAATTTTTCACCATTTAATCTTACTGATTTATTTGAGAATATGTCATTAGTGTCTATCCAATCAGCAATAGGTTCTTCATTAAAATTTTTAATTAACTCAAATTGAATACGCCAAATCTTATTAATAGTAAATAACCCATCAATGCCAAAAAGATTACCATATCCACCTCCTTCATAATATCGATTAGTAGTAAAAAATCCATATTTAAGACCATTGTTTATTACTCTTTGATATCTATATGCATTAGCATAACTAGTGCCACCTTCTCCAAAGTAAGACTTGTCTTCACCTCCGATTAAATATGGAGAATTTTGATCTATAGCTGTTAATAGAATTGACCTAGATTGTTTTCCCGCAGATGTTATCTTAGATGATATTGAAGGAGAGTTAATAGTTCTAGAGTAGAAAGCATTATCTAAGAAATTCAATAAATCCATTCCTTTATTAAAATAAGGTCTTAACTCTGGGTATTGTAAAGCAAATGCTGAATTAATATCAATCTGAGTTTCATCTGCCTCTACTTGAGAAAAATCTGGATTTATTGTTAACTCAATAGATGAAGATGAGGATAGGTCATATTTAACTCCAAAGCCAACTTCACTTGAAGCTTTTCCATAATCTATAGTATTATTTGATAAAACTCCTCTATCTCCAATTAAATTACTTGATATATATGGAAGAAGTTCGGTTTTACTTTTAAATTCTAGATCATCCATTATTAATTTACCACTAATCTGACAGATTCTACATGGGTTATCTCTATCATATTTATCACCTATAGTCCAAACTTGTGTTCCATCAAGAGTAAAAACTCGCATTACATTAAATCCCCACTCTTGATCTTTACCACTTGGGTATGGAATTGAATTAAACGGAATTAAAAATTCAACAACATAACCCTCATCATTAATTGAGGATTTAGTTTCATATAATGCATTAAAAGTTATATCATATCTCTCATCATCACTAATTGCATTTCTTGCTCTTAAATCAAGTTGACTTCCATATGCATTTGAAGCTAAAATAAATACACTTCGTGCATCTTGAAATGGATCAAATCTTAGAAAAATAGTATCCTCATTTAGATCTCCTTCCATTTGATCTCTTGGTCTAACCTGTCCTCTAATATTTTCAGGATTACCGTATGCTACCACTCCAACGTAAAGACTGGATTCAGTATACCTCAAGTACACATCAGTTTCAAGTCTTGCAGGANTATTATATCCAGGCTCCCATTCATAATCTACGGTTGTTTTTAATGAAGTTTTTCTTTCTTCTTCAGAAACAAAACCATCAATTATGATTTCAGATTGATCAACTTTGTTTATGTTATATGTCTTTTGAGAATAAGCTAAGCTTTGGATTATTAGGAAAATAAAAAGTAAAATACGAGGCATAATGGGCGCTAAATTAGTAAAATAAAAGAAGTTTAATATCTGTGATATCTTTTCTTAAAATGAAGCACTTGGTAATCGCCATCTTCAATTATTATCTTGCCTTCATCAATCCATTCATCAATTTGACCACTTTTTTCCCATTTATCAATTGTATTGCCAAGAACCATAAGGTTAAAAATGAGTA
>JGI20159J14440_10002338_pt1 | contig 12867 bp, 10 predicted proteins | sample COG_09_FD_14440 | JGI IMG/M metagenome (IMG submission 14440) | reverse complement strand
CCAATTCCACCTATTCCAACAAAATGTATAATTTCAGTTTTTGCTAATTCTATTTTCATTAATAACAGATATAATTTTCTGATTTATATTATTCCAGGTATTTTGATAGCTAAAATTTTTCATATTCATTTTTTTTATTAAATATTCATCTTTGTTATCTATAATATTAAGTAGTTTGCTTGCTATATACTCATCATTAATTTCATTTTCGTTTAAAATCCAATTACACCCAATTTTGTTATAAAAAAAAGCATTTTCAAATTGATGATTATCTTTTGAGGTAGGCAATGGTATTGCTACAAAAGGTAAATTTAAAAAAACTAACTCAGCTAATGTAGTGGCACCTGCTCTAGTAAGGCACATATTGGATCTGCTCATAAAGTTTGAAATATCTTCATTAAAATCAAATAACTCATTATTAATATTGTTGTCTTTATAAAATTGTTTTAAATTTTCAAAATTAACTAAATTAGTCTGTTGATAGATTTTTAAATTATATTTTTTTGATAATTTCACTACCAAAGTTTTAGTTAATGTATCAAATATTTTTGCTCCTTGACTTCCTCCTATTACCAACAAATTAATATAATCATTAATACCCTGAGCTTTTTCAATTTTGTAAAATTTTTTTCTCAATAGAGCTGGAATTACATTAATTTTATCCATATATTTATTAGGAAAATTTTTAATCTTATCAGAGTAACAAAAAATTTTTTTACATGATTTTATAAAAAACTTATTTGATCTTCCTAAAACCATATTTGGTTCAAATAAAAAAAGTTTAATATTCAAAATTTTTGACGCTAAGCATAATGGTAAAGACATATAACCACCTGTTGAGATTAATATATCTATTCCTTTTTTTTTTAAAAAAAAAATTGATTTTATAATCAAATAAATTAATAAAAAAAATTGAAATGGTAATAAAAAAATATTTTTTGATATTGGGGGTACGTTAATTATTTCTAAATTATATTTATCTTTATCTAAGAATTTCATCCCTCTATCATCTGTCGTCATATACACCTGAAATTGATTTTTTAGATGTTCGTATAATATTGTAGCTGGCACAACATGACCACCCGATCCACCTGTACTAATTAAAATTTTTTGAGTCATTTAATCAATTTTTCTTTTAGTTAAATTTAATATTATTCCAGATAATATTGATATACCTACAATTGATGAGCCTCCATAACTTAAAAAAGGTAAAGTCATGCCCGTTGTAGGAAATAGTCTAATGTTAACTCCAACATGAATCAAAGCCTGAAAAATTATTAAACACATTGCTCCAGTTAAAACTAATTTAATTTTTTCACTTTTTTCTAAGTATACTTTTTTAAATACTGTATAAATAAAAAATAAAAACAAAGTCAACAACAACACAATTGCTACAACACCAAACTCTTCAGATATTACTGAAATAATATAATCTGTATGAGCCTCAGGCACTTTATTCTTTAAGGTACCTTCTCCAATTCCTTTACCAAAATAGCCGCCACTACTAATTGCGTCTATTGCTTTATCGGGTTGAAAATTGTGCGTTCCATCATTTGGGTTAAAAAATGATAAAATTCTATTTTTTATGTATGCAAATTTTGGAATAAAAAAAGATAAATAAACTAAGGATAATAATGAAAACGTTAAAAAAATTAAGATTAAAGCTAAGCTTACGCCTGAAATAAAAACCAAAATTGCCCAAGACAAAAAGATAAGTAAAGTTTGTCCAATATCAGGTTGCATTATTAATAGAGCGCAAACAGGTATTATTGCAATAAAAGTCAGAAAATATTTAAAATAAATATTAAAATTTTTTTCAGTACACAAAATTGTAGCTATAAAAATAATTATAAATGGTTTAACTATTTCTATCGGTTGAAATCTTGGTAAAAAAAAAAGATTAAGCCACCTTTTAGAACCTTTTACTTCTGTGCCTAAAACTGGAACTAAGAATAAAAAAAACAAAGATATAAAGAAAAGATAAAAAGAAATTTTAAAGAGATTTTCTTTACTTAATGATGAAAAAAATATTAAAACAATAATACCAATTGATATATATATAAAATGCTTGAAGAAGAAAAAATAATTATTAGTATCCAATTTATCAGAGGCAATTAAGGAAGTTGAAGTTAAGGAAAAAAATAATCCCAAACTAAATAAAAATATTATTAATATAAAAAGTGTTTTGTCTATATTTTTCCACCATTCATAGTAAAATTTATATATGGAATTGAAATTATTCATTTATATTTTTTTTAATAAGTTGATTAAAATATTCTCCGCGTTTCTCAAAATTTTTAAAATTATCAAATGATGCAGCAGATGGGCTAAATACAATTGTTTTATGGTCTATCTTTTTGTCAGTTTTGATATCTAAAAATAATTTTTTAATCAAACTTTTTAAATCTAAAAAAGATTCACACTTCATAAGTTTCTTTATTTTGCTTATAAAAAAATTCGTGTTAACTCCAAATATATATGCTTTAAAATTTTTACAATATTTTTTAGATAATATTAGTTTATCTCCTTTTTTTGCTTGACCTCCAACTATCCAATAAACATTATTTAGAGATTTTAACAAACTTACTGACGAAGAAAAAGTTGTTGCTTTTGAATCATTTATTATAGTTAATTTTTTTGACTGAAAAATTATTTCTTGTCTATATTTTAAACCCTTAAATTTTTTTAATGTTTTAATTAAAACATTTTTTTTAAGTTTTAATATTTTGGCAATTTCTAAAACAAAATTTAAGTTCTCTTTATTTCCATCTGTATTAAAATATTGATTATCTATTTTTTTTAAAAAAATATTATCTATACTATTTTTAACTTTTATTATTCTAGATAAAAAAATTTTAGACTTTAACTCTCTATTAATATAAAAATTTTTAGTATTTAAAATAGCTAAATTTTTTCTAGATTGATTTTTTAATAATTTAAATTTTGCACCTACATACTTGTTGATAGTTTTATGCCTTTCAAGGTGGTCAGGTGCTATATTTAAGATTAATGATATATTTGACTTGAAAAGCTTGCTATATTCCAACTGATATGATGAGGCTTCAATGACAAAAACTGTCTTATTTGTGATTTTTTTTTCCAAAAGTACTGGATTTCCAATATTACCCACTAGTCGAACATCCACTTTCTGATCTTTTAATACTTCATATAGTAGTTTTGCTGTGGTGGATTTACCGTTGGTTCCCGTAATTGTTATTTTATTATTTTTCTTATAGTGCGTAAAAAAAATATCTAAGTCTGTATAAATTTTTTTAGAATTATTTTTTAAAAATTTACTTAATGTGCATTTGTTAATGTCTATTCCAGGACTAATTATTATATAATCGAATATATTTTTTGTTATTTTTTTTATGCCACTTTTTATTTTATCATCATATGTTGTAACCTGATTGTTTTTTTTTAAAAACTTAGAGGCTGATAGGCCACTTTTTCCTAGACCATATATTAAAATTTTCTTTTTATAAAAAATATTTTGATTATTTGACATTATCTTAGTTTCAATGTCGCCAACCCAATCATTGCAAGAATTATTGAAATAATCCAAAACCTAATTACAATGGTGGATTCTGGCCAACCTTTTTTTTCAAAATGATGATGAATAGGTGCCATTCTAAAAACTCTCTTTCCTGTCAATTTAAAAGATATTACTTGCACAATAACTGAAATAGCTTCCAAAACAAACAAACCACCTGTTATTGCCAAAACTATTTCATGTTTAGTAATTATCCCAACCGCACCTAATGATCCACCAAGTGCTAAGGACCCTGTATCACCCATAAAGATTTTAGCAGGCGGTGCATTAAACCATAGGAAACCTAAACATGCTCCAATAATTGATCCACAAAATACAGAAACTTCTCCCATACCTTCTAGGTAAGGTATATTTAAATATTCAGAAAAAACTATATTACCCGTAACATAACTAATAAATGCAAAACACCCTGCTACTAATATAACTGGTACTGTTGCTAATCCATCAAGTCCATCTGTAAGATTGACTGCATTTGAAGAACCTATAATTATAAATACTGAAAATGGTATAAAGAACCAACCTAAGTTTACAATTAAATTTTTAAAGAATGGAAAGTATAAATTTGATAATTCAGCATTTTTAGATACTTCTAACAAGGCAAATATACCAACTGTTGCTATTAAAATTTGTGAAATAAGTTTAAATTTAAATGAAATACCAGAGGAATTTTTAAATTTAATTTTTTTATAATCATCATATGCGCCAAGTAAACCAAAACTTATTACTATATAAAGCAAAAACCATATATGATAATTAGATAAGTCTCCCCACAAAAGTATCCCTGAAAATAAACCAAGTAATATTAAAACACCACCCATTGTAGGTGTTCCAATTTTCTTTATAATATGATCAGTCGGACCGTCTTCTCTTATCGGATCCAAAATTTGTCTTGCAGAGAAAAATTTAATAAAAGGCGTGCCAACTAACAAAACTACAATCATAGAGGTAAACATAGCTAAACCTGTTCGGAAAGTAAGATATTTAAAAACATTAAGAAAACTATACTGATCTACTAATTGAGAAATAAGACTATAAAGCATTGATTTTACCTTTTTTTATTTGATTAGTTAGACTGTTAAGACCTGTAGAGTTAGAACCTTTAATCATCAAATAATCATTATTATTTAAATTGTTTTTAATCAAATCAATTATTTGAGATTTTTTTTTTATAAAAATTCCTCTTTTTGCCCTATTAAGACTATTGAAGGTCCATTTAACGTGCTTGCCAATAACATTAACATTTTTGAGTGAAGTTTTATTAATACTTTTTCCAATTTCGGTGTGTAGTTTTTTTGAATACTTTCCAAGTTCTAGCATATCAGCAATTACCAAATGTTTTTTTGAATTATCAATTTTAATCATATCAAAATTTGTTAATGCCGATTTTAAAGATAATGGGTTTGAATTATAACTTTCATCAACAAGATAAAAAAATTTTTTAAACAACTTTACTTTTACTATGTCTCCACGACCATTTGTTGCTTTAAGATCATAAAATATATTTTTATCTAATTTATTTATATCTTTATAAATTGATATGATTGTGATTGTTGCTAATAAATTTTTTAAATCATTTTCAAAATAAGAATTAAAATAAAAGTATTTTTTTGTTTTATTAATATTTATATAAATTTTATATTTAGATTTCTTTTTCAATACTGAAATTAAATTTACGGTAGCATTTTTATGTTTCAAACTAAAAGTGAGAATTTTCAAATTTCTTTTTAATCCTATTTTTCTATGAAAATTATAAAATTTATCCTCTTTGTTTAAAACAAGAAAACCTTCTTCTTTTATATTTTTTATTAACTCTGATTTAGCTAAAGCTATTTGATTAATGTTTTTAAAATTTCTAATATGAGCATAAGAAATATTTGTAATTACACCAACATCAGGTTTTATAATTTTTGATAAATAATCAATTTCTCCTTTCTTATCCATTCCAACCTCAAAAATACCAAAATTATCATTTTTTCTTAAATTAAATACACTCAGTGGAACACCATATTTATTGTTAAACGATTTTGGAGAATATGTTGCTTGACTAACCTTATTTAACAATCTGCCTGTTAACTCCTTAAGTGAAGTTTTGCCACAACTTCCTGTTATTGCTATAATTTTACTTGATGAATTTTCTCTTATAATAGAAGAAGCTTCTGTTAAAAATTTTAATGTATTTTTTACTATTATTTTTTTCTTAGATTTTTTTTTATCATTGGCTATTGCTAAAGATGCTCCCCCAGCAAAGGCCTCTTTAATAAATAAATTGCCATCTTTATTTTTACCTTTAATAGCAAAAAAAATATCATTTTTTTTAACTTCTTTAGAATTAATTGATGCATTCTTAATTTTTAGTTTTGAAGAAATATTTTTTGAATTACTCAATTCCTTTAAAATGTTTAGTTTAACATTATTAGAAAGTGATTTATTTTTAAGTGTAATATTCTTTAATATTTGTTCTTGATCAGAAAATAATGTTTTTATTTTTTTATATTCTTGGATTTTTTCATGTCCTTTACCTGCAACAATCAAAATATCTCCAGTTTTTAAGTCAGATATAGCCTTGCTAATAGCAATAGTTCTATTTGAAATTTCATAGGTTTTAGATTTTTTCATATTTTTTTTTATGGAATCCCTTATGGTTTTTGGATTTTCATATCTAGGGTTGTCATCTGTTAGATAAATTCTATCACAATATTTATTAGCAATTTTTCCCATCAATGGTCTTTTTGTTTTATCTCTATTTCCACCACAACCAAAAACGATTGAAATGCTCTTATCTTTAAATTGTTCTTTTAAACATTTTAAGGATACCTCTAGTGCATCTGGTGTGTGTGCATAATCCAATATAACTTTTGAATTGTTCTTAATACTTCCAATTTGTTCTAATCTTCCATTTACTGGTTTAAGGTTATCAATCACACTAACTATCTTTTTAAAACTTAAGTTACTTTTAGTTGCCGCTATGATTGACATTAAAATATTTTTTATTTGAATTTTTCCTATTAATCTTGTTTTTATTTTGTAAATATTTTTATTATATCTAATTTTTACTATTTGTTTTTCATTTTGATATTTGTGAGAAATAATTTCTAGATTACCATTTCTATTTGAAATTGTTTGAATATTAAATTCTTTTTTTAAAGAAATTTCTTTAATTTTTTTATATTCAGGTATTTCTATATCGGTGATAACATTTGCATTTTTTATCAATAATTTTTCAAATAAGTGTAATTTTGATTTAAGGTAATCACCATATGTTTTATGATAATCTAAGTGATCATGAGATAAGTTAGTAAATATACCTGTGTTAAATTTTAAACCATCTAATCTATTTTGCTTGAGACCATGGCTAGATGCCTCAAGTATAACATTATTAATTTTTTCTTTTTTAAGTTTATCTAAAATTAAACTTAAGACTATTGGGTCACTGGTTGTATTTGAAATTTTTTTTATATAATTTTCTGTTTTGACACCTAGAGTTCCAATTGAAGCTACTTTTTTTTTGTTTAATTTTAGAATTTGAAAATAAAAATCTGCAACTGAAGATTTTCCATTTGTACCTGTTACTGCAATTATATTTTTTGGTTTATTTTTATAAATTTTATAAGCAAATTCCGATAATGACTTTCTTACATTGGAAGATTTTATAAATAATATATTTTTTTTTACACCTTCAAATTTTTGATTAGAAATAATTGTATTTGCGCCTTTTTGAATTGCGTGATCAATAAACTTATTACCATCTATCCTAGTTCCTTTTATTGCAAAAAAAATATTATCTTTTTTGCAATTTACACTATTGAAACACAAGCCAGAAAAATAATGATTTTTGTGTTTTAATTCTATTCCTTTAATAAAATTTCCGATGATCATGAGTGAGCTAATTTTCTATATATTTTGTGGCTAAAATAGGCCCAATTTTTTCTATGATTTTGCCAGCAACTTCAACAGATGTCCATCCTGCCGTGTTATATGGTGTTCCCTTAGTTGGTTCCGAATCATCTCTATAATAATAAATATACTCACTATTAGTTTTTGGTTCATCCAGCATAACTATCAAAGTATATTTAGGTTTCTGTGACGGAAAAACTGCTGCAAATGTATTTATCTTATCTCTTGTATATCTTCCATTTTTAGATATTTGAGCTGTTCCAGTTTTACCACCTACCTCATATCCCTTTACATTTGCTAGTTTGGCGGTTCCCTCTTCATTTACAACAACTTTTCTTAATATCTTATTTATCTTATCTGAAACACCTACATTTAATATTTTTTTTTGAGAATGTTTTTTATCTAATTTTTTTTGAATTATAGTTGGTTTAATATCGTAACCACCGTTTGTAACTATTGCATAGCCTTTAGCTATTTGCAAAAGCGTAGTTGTAATACCATGACCATATGAAGCTGTCGCTAATTTACATTTTCCCCAATTGATGGGAGTAGGTTTTCCAACTTCCTGAATATCAAAATTAATTGTACCTCGTACACCAATTATTTTTAAGAAAGACTTAAATTTTTCTTCTCCTATTTTTTGTCCTATTCGAACAGATCCTATGTTTCCTGATCTAATTAAGATTTCTTCGACTGTAAGATCTGTTGGAGTTTTATTGCTATATTCTCTTATCTTAAAACCATCACAATCAATTTGTTTTTTTAAATTTAAATATTCAGTTTTTGGCTCTACCAATCCTTCATTAAAACCAGCCGCAACTGTAAAAGTTTTAAAAACAGAACCAAATTCATAAACACCCTTGGTTGCTCTATTAATATAATTTACATCTGTGATAGCCTTTCTTTGATTAAGATTAAAATCTGGGACAGAAACCATTGAAATTATAGCACCACTATTTACATCCATCAAAATAGCTGCACTTCCTTTGGCTCTAAATATTTCTTTAAATTTTAATAGCTCTTCCCTTATTAAATATTGAATATCTGAATCTACTGTTAGTCTTAATAAGTTTTTTGTTATCTTTAATTCTTTATCAAAAGATTTTTCTATTCCTGATATACCATTATTATCATCATCTATTTGTCCAATTATATGACTAAAAAGATTTTTTTGTGGGTAAAATCTTGTTAGTTTTTCTTCTGGTCTAATTGCCTTGTCTCCAAGTAACATAATTTTTTCATAATTTATTGGAGATATGTTTTTTTCAAATTTAAAAAATTTTTTTTTATCAATTTTTTTTTCAATTTTTTTATAGTCTTTATCGGGAAAAATTAATTTTAGATTAATTAGTAATTTTTTTTTATCTATTATATCTATAGGACTTATACCGATATCAATTGAACTAACTGACTTAACTAAATAGTTTCCATTTCTATCTACTATATCTGCTCTATAATTTTTTTTAATAATTGCTGGTTTTAGGCTGTCTACTTCTTTTTTTAAAGAACCTAAATGAAGAAGTTGGATTGAATAAATTATTGAAATTACTAAAAATATAAAAAAAATAAAAGCTATTCTATTAAACTCAATATTTAGCTTTGTTTTACTTTTTTTATATGAAAATTCATTTTCATATTCTTCCAAAATAATATTTTTTTTTCTATCACTCATTGTCAGTTTCCTTCATAAAATCGCTTACTTCTACATGAGTATTTTTTTCATTTAACTTTTTGATTTTTGTAATATCAATTTTTATTAAATGTTTTTCAAAATATTGAACTTGAAATTGAGCCAGTCTATCTGGCGAACTTAAGTAGTTATATTCTAACAGTTCATCACCAAGCTTAGATTTTAGAGGCCTAATATTTTCACTTACCATAAAAATTTTATCTTCTATTTCTTTAGTTGAATTTTTTACTAATGATGTAATAAGGATTAATATAAAAATAGTTGTAAATACTACTTTCTTCATAATTTTTTAGAAAAATTTTCAATTTTGATTAAATGATCAAACTTTTCTAAAATATCAGTTTCGAAATCATAGAAATTTTCCTTTTTTATAACATATCTTAATTTTGCTGATCTCGAAGGTGGATTTACTTTAATTTCATTTTCTGATGGAAAAATTGCTTTTTTATTTATTGATTTGAATAAGTTAATTTTTTCTTCAACCTTAGGCATATATCGTGAAACACTTTGATTTTCAGATAAACTTTTAAAAAAATATTTTACTATTTTATCCTCAAGTGAGTGAAATGTAACAACAGCTATAATACCATCTTTTTTAACAACCTTTGCAGCATTAATTAGTCCATAAATTAATTCACTAATTTCTTTATTAACAAATATTCTTAATGCTTGAAAAACTTTTGTTGCACTATGTATTTTTGAATTTTTTTTTCTTTTTGAAGACTCGATTATTCTTACCAACTCTTCAGTTGTTATTTCTCTGTTTGCTCTATCTTCTACAATATTATGTGCTATTCGATCACTATCTTTTTCGTCCCCAAAATATTTAAATATTTGAGCAAGTTCTTTTTTATTTAAATCATTAATTGCTTCCTTTGCAGAAAAATTATTTATTCCCATTTTCATATTAAGCTCTCCAACAGTCTCAAAAGAGAGACCTTTTTTTGGATCTTTTATTTGTGTATAAGAATAACCTAAATCAAAAATGACTCCTCTTATATTTTCATTTTTGATGTTTAAATTGTTAAGCTGACTAAATTTAATATTTTTAAATAAAAATCTGTCTTCAAAATTTTTTTTTACTTCCTCTGCTTTTTTTAAACTTTCAAAATCTCTGTCTAAAGCAATAACTTTTGTATTTTTAAAGCTTAATATTTTTTTTGAGTAGCCACCTTGACCAAATGTGCAGTCAATAAATGTGCCACCATATTGAGGGGTAATAATGCTAATTATTTCAGTTAGCAATACCGGATAGTGATTTCTCACATCTGGCATTATGGTGGCTATCATTTATTTTTTTGAAAACCATTAATTTTTTTGTCTTCTTAAAAATGCAGGAATTTCTAGATCATCATCTTCAGAACTATTTTCTGTAGTTTCTGTAGATAATAAACTTTCAGTTTCTATAGATTCATCATCAGAACTAAATAAATCTGGAGCACTTTCATCTTCTACACCAAAATTTTCAAGTCCGTTAGAAACATGCTCTGCCGCAGATAATTTAATTTCATCAGTTTCATTAGTGCTACAAAGAGCTTCTTTTGAAAAAGATTTTTCATAATTATCAGACTGATTGTCTTCAATTATGCTTTCAACTTCTTCATGCAATGCACTTTGTTCACCTAGCATTTCATTAGATGAGCTGTTTGAAGTAGTTTCTTCAATAATTTCATTTTCTAGCTTTAATGCATTTGCGCCATGTGAGACAGGATTAGTCATTGTTGGTGAAAAATTAAATGATTGAGCTGAACCTGTAGTATTAAAGTCTGAATAACCAGGGTTTCTATTTTGTATTCTGTGAACCATATTGATTACAGACTTAGATTCTGGCTGTTGCCCGTCTAATGCAGTTGCAACAATTGATACTCTTATTTTTCCATCAAGAGAAGGGTCTTGTATTGCACCAATAATTACTTCTGCTTCAGAATCTACCTCTGCTCTTATTTTATTAACAACTTCATCAACTTCAAAAAGTTTAAGATCTTCACCACCAGTAATATTAACTAATAATCCTTTTGCACCTTTTAAGGTATAATCATCAATTAAAGGATTACTAATTGCCATTTCTGTAGCTTTCATTGCTCTTCCATCACCATCAGCTTCGCCTGTACCCATCATGGCTTTACCCATTGAAGCCATAACTGTTTCAACATCAGCAAAATCTAAATTTATTATGCCAGGTCTAACCATTAAATCAGTCACGCTTTGTACTCCATGCATCAAAACATTGTTTGAAAGATGAAACGATTCTTTAAAAGTAGTTTGTTCGTTTGCAATTTTAAACAAATTTTGATTTGGAATAACAATGATTGTGTCAACATGTTTTCTTAACTCTTCAAGACCTTGTTGAGCTCTTCTCATTCTTGAAGGGCCTTCATATAAAAAGGGAAGTGTAACAACGCCTACTGTCAAAATATTTAGTTCTTTTGCAGCTCTAGCAATAACGTGTGCAGCTCCTGTTCCCGTTCCACCACCCATACCAGCAGCAATAAATACCATATTTGAACCTTGTAAAGTATTAACAATTTCATTTAAAGATTCATCTGCAGCTGCTTGACCAATGTCATGTTTAGCTCCTGCACCCAAACCTTTTGTTAAATTTAATCCTATTTGTATTTTGGCTTTAGCTTTACTACGTTTTAAATCTTGTGCATCTGTATTTACAGCAATAAATTCTACACCTTGTAATCCATTATCAATCATTTCATTAATTGCATTTCCACCTGCTCCACCAACACCTACAACTAGTAGTCTTGGCTGTAATTCTTTTATCTCTGGTGATTTAAAGTTAATTGTCATTTTTATTTCCCCTCATTGTTATTAAAATGTTTTTCCCATTTAAGGCTTGCACGATTTAGATTTGCTTTTTTTCTTGCATTGACCTTAAATTTTTCAAATGCTGTTGGTTCCCATATCTGGAATGTTTGACCTTGACCAACAAATAGCATGCTATTTTTTATTTTTGCATGTTTTAATAATTTCGTTGAAAGTGAAATTCTACCCTCACTATCAAATTGTAAATTCATACTTTCAGATAATATAGATGTTGCAAAATAATCCCTCTTTTCTTCAAATGGACTAAGATTGTCTATACTTGATGAAAGTTTTTCAATTCTATCCTGTGAACATGCTTCAATAGATTGATTGTTAAAAGATGGATAACAAATAACACCGTTGTATCCTAAATTTGAAAGATGTGATCTGAAACTAGCAGGCACTGATACCCTTCCCTTTTTGTCTATTTTGTTCTCGTAAGTTGATAAAAACATATTTTTTATATTTCATAAATTCCATATTTGGGAATATATGGGACAATATGGGTATTTTTAACTTTAGTCAATATGTTCATTTTAGGCTAGTTTGTTAACAAATGTGGATAACTTTTATGTATCTTTATTTATACTAAAATCAAATTTAGCTTTAGGCCAATACAACCTAAAAAATAAAAAAAAGAACAGAAATGATTCAATTATGAATCAAAAGGTGAACATTCATTTATTTGTTAAATATTTGTTGTGATTAAGTTTGCTAGACAAACTGTAAGCCGGGTTCTGTCATTAAAACTTATCATTTCTCTAGGCTTAAGATCACCCTTAAGCTCAAGCAACTAACCCTGATAACTAGCCAAAGACGGCTTTTAGTTTTTCAACAATGTCATCTCTACTTAGTCTTGCTCCCAGTGGGGTTTTCCAGCGTTCATTGTTACCAATAGAACCGGTGCGCTCTTACC
>JGI20159J14440_10002335_pt1 | contig 12876 bp, 10 predicted proteins | sample COG_09_FD_14440 | JGI IMG/M metagenome (IMG submission 14440) | reverse complement strand
GCAGCTACTTATAAATAAGAAAAAAGCGTTTTAGTAATCCATATAAAAACCTTACTTTTGCCAAATGCGAAAAATTAAGATTTTAACACTAATTTTATCCGTTTCACTATTATTAAATTCATGTGGTGAATATGCCCGTACCGTAGGTAAAGGGTCTATGACGGAAAGATATAAGTTAGCTGTAAAAAAATATGAAGCCAAAGAATATGCAAAGGCTTTAAGATTGTTTGAATTAATTACACCCTCATACAGAGGTAAGCCACAAATGGAGCGTATTCAATTTATGGTAGCACAATCAAATTTTAATGAAAAAAACTATGCTACCGCTGCTTATTATTTTGATAGATTTACAAACAATTACCCTAGTAGTTCAAAAAAAGAAGAGGCATCTTTTTTATCTGCTTACAGTTATAAATTAGCCTCTCCAGCATCTAGTCTAGATCAAACAGATACCAATAAAGCTATTGTAGCTTTTCAAATGTTTATAAATACCTATCCAGATTCCGAAAGATTGGCTGAAGCAAATAATCATTACAGAGAATTACAGTTTAAACTAGAAACAAAAGCTTTTGAAATAGGAAAAACCTACTACAAAACTGCCCAAACAGATTTTAGAAATTATAAATCTGCTATTGTAGCTTTTGATAATTTAATAAATGATTTTTTAGGTACAAGATTAAAAGAAGAGGCTTTGTATTTTAGATTTAAAGCCTTTCATGATTTGGTTATAGTTAGTACTGAAAGAAAAAAACCAAATAGAATTAAAGATGCTATTGCAGCTTACGAAAAATTGGTAAGAAATTTTCCAGAATCTAAATTTTTAAAAGATTCAGATAAGTTATTATTAGAAATAAAAAACGAAGAAAAACAGTTAGTAAAGAGTTAATTATGAATTATAAAGAAACAAAAGCTCCTGTAACAACAGTCACTTATGATAAAAATATCGTAGAATCTCAAACAGAGAATATTTATGAGGCTATTTCTATCATATCTAAAAGAGCAGTTCAAATTAATACTGATTTAAAAACAGAATTAGTTGAGAAATTAGAGGAATTTGCTACTTACAATGATAGTTTAGAAGAAGTTTTCGAAAACAAAGAACAGATTGAAGTATCTAAGTTCTATGAAAAATTACCGAAACCTACTGCAATAGCTGTAGATGAATGGTTAGATGGTAAAGTTTACCATAGAACACCAGAAACTGAGTAATGTCTGTTTTAAGCGGTAAAAAAATTCTTCTTGGCATCACTGCCGGGATAGCCGCTTACAAGACGGCCAGCTTGGTCCGTTTATTTATAAAATCTGGGGCAGAAGTTCAAGTTATTATGACACCTGCCTCTAAAGATTTTATTACACCCTTAACCCTATCTACACTTTCAAAAAACCCTGTTCATTCTACTTTCTACAGTAAAGAAGAAGAAAATGAGTTATGGAATAATCATGTAGAACTTGGACTTTGGGCAGATCTTATGCTCATAGCACCTGCAACTGCAAATACATTATCTAAAATGTCTGGTGGCACTTGTGATAATCTATTAATTGCCACCTACTTATCTGCAAAATGTCCAGTATACTTTGCACCTGCAATGGATCTAGATATGTATGTACACCCTTCTACAATAACTAGTTTAGATAAGCTTCAGTCATTTGGGAACAAAATGATTCCAGCCACTAGTGGAGAATTGGCAAGTGGTTTGGTTGGTGAAGGAAGAATGGCAGAACCATATGATATCTTGGCTTTTATAGAAAATGATATTTTATCTGTGTTACCGCTAAGAGGTAAAAAAGTATTAATTACAGCAGGACCAACCTATGAAGCCATTGACCCTGTAAGATTTATTGGAAACCATTCTTCTGGAAAAATGGGATTTGAAATAGCTAAAGCTGCTGCCAATCTTGGAGCTGAAGTATTTTTAATAGCTGGGCCCAGTGAAGAACATGTTAATAATACGCTTATTCAAAGAATAAATGTAGTGACCGCTGATGAAATGTATGAAGCTTGTCATCGCTATTTTTCCGAGGTAACTATTGCTATCTTATCTGCTGCCGTTGCAGATTATAAGCCAAAAAATATAGCTACTGACAAAATAAAAAAGAAAGATACCACGTTAGAGTTGGAGTTAGCTCCTACTAAAGATATTTTAGCTTCTTTAGGAGCTATTAAGCAACATCAATACCTGGTTGGATTTGCTCTAGAGACAAGTAATGAAATTGAAAATGCACTCTCTAAATTAGAAAGAAAAAATTTAGATGCCATTGTTTTAAATTCATTAAAAGATAAAGGTGCAGGATTTGCTTCAGATACTAATAAAGTTACTTTTATAGATCAAAAGCAAGATCAAGTACATTTTGAATTGAAATCAAAAACAGCGGTAGCCAAAGATATTATGAATGAAATTTTGAATAAATTAAATGCGTAGAATACTCTTATTTTTTATTTTTTTATCATCTATAACAATTTCTTCCCAAGAATTAAATTGTCAGGTGACGGTTAATTTTGATCAAGTTTCAGGATCAAATAGACAAGTCTTTACAACTCTAGAAACAGCTATTTCAGAGTTTGTAAATCAAAAAAAATGGACAGATAAAACCGTAAAATCTCAAGAACGTATTAATTGTGCTATGAATATTATTATTACTAAAAGAGATAATAATACTTTTGAGGGCTCTATACAAATCCAGTCTACAAGACCAGTTTATGGTACCTCTTATGAGACTCCAATTTTAAATATTAGAGATAATGACTTTAATTTTAAGTACAACGAATTCGATCAGTTCATTTATAACCCAACTAGATTTGATTCTAACTTAATTTCAATGATTGTTTTTTATACATATATTATTTTAGGAGTAGATGCAGATAGCTTTGCTTTAAACGGTGGTGAAACTTATCTGAAAGAAGCAGAAAATGTAACGCTTCAAGCGCAGCAGAGTGGTCTTGCAGCTTGGTCTAACCAAGTGGGGGTTCAAAATAGATTTCAGATGATAGATAATCTATTATCACCTGGTCTAAATCAGTTTCGATCCGTACTTTATACCTACCATAGAAAAGGCCTAGACGTACTAACTGGAGATGCAAAAATTGCAAAACAAAGCCTAGAAAACACCATTATTACATTAGACAGGCTCTTTAATAAAGTAATTGGAAATCCTTTGTTAAGATTATTTTTTGATGCCAAAGCAGACGAAATTGTAAACCTCTATTCAGATGGGCCTAACACTAGAAGCAAACAACGCTTACTTGCGGTGCTTCAAAAAATATCTCCAAATAACAGTTCTAAGTGGCGTAAGATAAATTAATTGTCTACCAAGTCTTGTATTTCAGTTTCTTTATAGAACATAGTTCCGCATTACTACGAACTTTAACTATAGATTAGCTAAGCTATCATTACCAACTATTTTTATGTTCATGATATTATAATTATCTTTCATAAAATTATAGTCACTTATGAATGTAACACATTTCTTTCGTCTTTTAAATAAAGAAGGTCTTATTAGAATATACCCTATTCGTTTAGTTTCAATACTTGTAATCTTTATTTTTTTTATCTCATGTACCCCAAAAAAACAACTTGAATTAATAGATAAAGTTGAGGTCTTAAAAGACAAGCATGGGATCAATCATATCTATGCTAATAGTCAGCAAGATCTTTTTTTTATGCAAGGGTATTTAGCCGCTAAAGACAGACTTTTTCAATTTGAAATATGGAGGAGACAGGCTACAGGAACCGTTGCGGAAATTTTTGGAGAATCTGAATTAAAAAGAGATATAGGTACCAGACTCTTTAAATTTAGAGGAGATATAAAAGATGAATTAAATCATTATCATGAAGATGGCTATGAAATTATTAGCTCCTACACAAACGGAATAAATGCATACATAGAAGAAGTAAAAAATCAATCAGAGAAACTTCCTGTAGAATTTACATTACTTAATATTCAACCAGAATTTTGGACACCAGCAGATGTTATTTCAAGACATCAAGGGCTTCTAGGAAATATTGGTCAAGAGTTAAATATTGGGAGAGCAGTTTCTAGAATTGGTGAAGAAAAAGTAAAAGAGTTACTATGGCTTCATCCTAAAGATCCTTCTTTAAAACTTCATAAGAAAATTAGAAAAGAAGATTTAGACCAAGACATACTGGGGCTGTATAATGCCTATAGAACACCAATTAAATTCAAAAAAGAGTATGTTCAAGAGAAGTTTCAGAAAAAAGGTGCTCTTGCCATTTCATTTTCAGATAAGATAGAAGATACAGAAGATGAGTTTAGTATAGGAAGTAATAATTGGGCTATCTCTGGAAATAAATCATTCAATGGATCGCCTATTTTAGCCAATGATCCACATAGAAGTATTGTAGCTCCATCATTAAGATACCTTACTCATTTGGTGGCGCCGGGTTGGAATGTTATTGGAGGAGGAGAGCCAGAAATTCCAGGAATTTCCATAGGTCATAATGGTTATGGAGCTTGGGGCTTAACCGTTTTTAGAACAGATGCTGAAGATTTGTATGTTTATGAAATAAATCCTAAAAATTCAAAACAGTACTGGCATAATGGAGAGTGGTTAGATTTTAAAGAAATAAAAGAAACTATTCCTGTAAAAGGGAAAGAAAATCACGACATAGTGTTACAGTATTCTATTCACGGTCCTGTAACTTTTGTAGATGAAAATAGGAATAGAGCGTATGCTGTAAAATGTGGATGGTTAGAGGTAGGAGGGTCTCCCTATCTAGCTTCTTTACGCATGAATCAATCTCAATCGTGGGAAGAATTTAGAGAAGCTTGTAGTTACAGTCATATTCCAGGAGAAAATATGGTATGGGCAGATAAGGACGGCACCATTGGATGGCAGGCAGTTGGCATTGCCCCCATTAGAAACACCCATAGTGGGCTAGTTCCTGTTCTAGGTGATGGAAGTTATGAATGGGATGGATATCTACCCATTAAAGAAAAGCCTCATGTTGTAAATCCCTCTAGTGGTTTCTTCGCCTCTGCCAATCAAAATGTGACACCAGCTTCCTACAAACAATGGAATGCCATTGGTTTCTCATGGTCAGACCCTTACAGAGGTGATCGAGTAAATAGTGTCCTTTCTGATAAGTCTAGAAATAAATTTACGATGCAAGACATGATGGATTTACAAGTAGATTATCATTCTTTACCTTCAGAGAAATTGATAAAAATGATAGATCAGACTTCATTAGATCCAGCTAATAAAAAACATGTTGAAATGCTTCTTGCTTGGAATAATAAACTCACAGCAACTTCTGTTGAAGCTGCTATTTATGTAAATTGGGAACGAACTATTATTAGAGAGTTTCATGATAAATATGTACCAAAGAATGTAAAAGACTTATTAAATATTCAGCTATTTAAAATAATTGAGAGAATCAACAAGTTACCTACAAAAGAACGTGATGAATTTTTAAAAAATACTTTTATAACTTCTAATAAAGAGCTAAAATCTAAGTTTGGAACTGAGACTAGTAAATGGCTTTACGGTCAACAAGAATACAAACACATAAAGATAAAACATCCACTTGAACATATAGTGAATGACTCAATTTATAAGTTGGTAAGCTTCAAAACTTATCCAAGAGGAGGAAATGCCTACACACCCGGTTCCTCTGGATCTAATTTACGTCAGTCTTCTGGAGCAAGTTTTAGAGTAGTAATAGATACAAAGGATTGGGACAATTCTGTAGCAACAAACTCACCAGGGCAATCTGGAAACCCTAACAGTAATTTTTATAGAAATTTATATGAAGATTGGGCAAATGATAGGTTTTTTGAATTGTACTACAGTAAAGAAAAAATAAAGTCGAATCTTCATAGTAAAGAGGTGTATTACCCAAAAAAATAATTACATTTAGTTTTTAAAATTATTAAAATTGTTATCATCTATTTCCATAAAAAATTATGCTTTAATCAATGAATTACACATTGATTTTTCTTCTGGTCTTTCAATAATTACAGGAGAAACTGGAGCAGGTAAATCTATTTTATTGGGTGCACTTGGGTTGGTTTTAGGAAATAGAGCAGATTCCTCTACGTTGAAAAACACTGATAAAAAGTGTGTTGTGGAAGTTGTTTTATCTATTGAAAACTATAATTTACAAGAATTTTTTGAAACAGAAGATATAGATTATGAACCCAATACTATCTTAAGAAGAGAAATTCTTCCTTCAGGAAAATCTAGAGCTTTTGTAAATGATACTCCCGTAACTCTTTTGGTTTTAACAACTCTAAGGGGAAGGCTCATAGACATTCATTCACAACATCAAACGCTTCAAGTCTCTGACCAACAATTTCAATTCCAATTATTAGATGCTGTGGCAAATAATGAAAGTAAGTTAAGCTCATACAAAAGTGGATTAGAGAGTTATACCAAGGAGAAAAAGAGACTAGAGGAAATTCAACACGCTCAAAGAGAGGCTACTCTTCAATACGATTATAATGCTCATTTATTCAATGAATTACTTGAAGCCAAACTTATTGAGGATGAGCAAGAGCTATTAGAAGAGAAGTTAGAAAAAATTAATAATGTAGAAGAAATTAAGCAAAATTTATCAGAAGCACTTCAGCTAACAACTGATGACACAATAGGTATTCAAAATTTATTGTATTCACTAGAACAAAAACTAGCTAAAATTTCTACGTATTCAAAAGAATACCAAGAACTTTCAGACAGAATATCTAGTGTTAAAATTGAATTAGTTGATATTATTGGGGAAATAGTAACAGCCAATGAATCGGTAGACTTTAATCCATCTGAGGCAGATCAATTAAACGATCGTCTGCAATTGATCTATAACCTACAAAAAAAACATTACGTTAATTCTATATCTGAATTACTGTCCATTCAGTCTACATTATCTGAAAAAGTAAGTAGAGTAGAAAACTCAGAACAACTCCTTGCAGAACAAGAAGCTATTGTAGAGGGAATAGCTAATAAATTAGATATTATTGCTTTAAAAATCTCAGATGCTAGAAATAAAATTATTCCAAAATTATCGAAACAACTAGAGAATGTACTAGTAGATTTAGGAATGCCTCACGCACGTTTTCAAATACAAAACACCTTATCTGAAAACTACTATAAGAACGGAAAAGATGTGTTGCAATTTTTATTTTCAGCTAATAAAGGAGGACAATATGGAGAATTGAAAAAAGTGGCTTCCGGTGGTGAGCTATCTCGTGTTATGTTAGCTATCAAAAAGATTTTATCTGAAAACAGTCAATTGCCAACTATTATTTTTGATGAAATAGATAGTGGTGTTTCTGGCGAAATTTCTAATAAAATGGCTCATATTATGTCACACATGAGCAGGAAAATGCAGGTAATTACCATTACGCATATCCCACAAATAGCAGCTAAAGGAAATCAGCATTACAAGGTGTACAAAGAAGAAGTAAATAACATCACTACTACCAATTTAAAACAATTGTCTGAAGATGAGAGAATTGTTGAGATTGCAGAAATGTTAAGTGGTAAAAATATTTCAGACAGTGCCTTAATCCATGCCAGAGAGCTGCTTAACTAATAGTTAACTTTTAATACTATAGATACGTACGAGTATTTTTATTTAGAGTATTCAAAAATTGAAAGGTAAAAATTAAACGATTATATTTGCCCACGTATAAAAAACTAACAATTTAAGAGATGTCTTATAATTTATTAAAAGGAAAAAAGGGAATTATTTTTGGCGCACTAGACGAAAACTCTATTGCATGGAAAACTGCAGAGAGAGCTCATGAGGAAGGAGCAGAGTTTGTATTAACAAATGCACCTATAGCCATGAGAATGGGTACTATTAAAGACCTAGCAGCAAAGACAGGATCTCAAATTATTCCTGCAGATGCCACTTCTATGGAAGACCTAGAAAATTTAGTAGAAAAATCTATGGAGATTTTAGGAGGTAAAATAGACTTTGTATTGCATTCTATTGGAATGTCCGTAAACGTACGAAAAGGTAAATTGTATACAGATCCTAAATATGATTTTACTACCAAAGGTTGGGATGTGTCTGCGGTTTCTTTTCACAAAGTAATGAATGTATTGTACAATAAAGAGGCCATGAGCGAGTGGGGTAGTATAGTTGCTCTTACCTACATGGCAGCTCAACGTGTTTTTCCAGACTATAATGATATGGCAGATAATAAAGCTTATTTAGAAAGTATAGCACGTAGTTTTGGATATTTCTTTGGGAGAGATCACAAAGTAAGAGTTAATACCATATCTCAGTCTCCAACACCAACTACAGCAGGTAGTGGTGTAAAAGGGTTTGAAGGTTTTTTAGCCTATGCAGATAAGATGTCTCCACTAGGGAATGCAACTGCATTAGAATGTGCAGATTATACCATTACTTTATTTTCAGACCTCACAAAAAAAGTAACCTTACAAAACTTATTTCATGACGGTGGTTTTTCTAACATGGGAGTTAGTGATGCTGTTATGGATAAATTTATTGAAGAATAGTTAATATATTATCTTAATAATATAAATAGGTTTTGTTTTTATTAATCAAAACCTATTTTTTTTGTGATATAGTTAAAAAATAGTGTACTCTACTTATAATTATTACTCGTTTTGTGAAATTTATAGTAAATAGTGTAACTTAGCTTTTAACAAAATCTTAACTAAAACAAATAACGTATGAAAAAAATTACTTTACTTATAATATTTATGATAATGTGTTTTACTGCACAGGCTCAATTTCCGGAAGGTTTTGAGACAGCCGTTCCTCCCTCTGGTTGGACCTCTTTTATAGGAACTAATGGTGAAGGAACTGGCCAAGATTGGAAAACTTCTACTTCAGCGGCAAGTGGCTCACAAGCTGCCTATATTAGTTATGAAAATGTAGCTAATGAGGCAGAAGATTGGCTTGTGACTTCTCAGTTCACACCAACCGCTGCTGCAAATATTTTAACTTTTCAACAGCGACAGGCATTTGCGTCAGCTTATGGGTCAACTTATACGATTCGAGTTTCAACAGCTTCGCAAACTACCCATGCTGATTTTACCATTGTGGATACGCAATCGGAATCAGATTTCACGACAGTATACAGTGCTCACAATGTTGATTTATCAGCCTACAATGATACACCTATTTATGTTGCATTTGTAATGACTAATGATGATGGTGACAGCTGGTATGTTGATGATGTAGATTTAATTGCTGATGCAACTGCACCTGATTGTGCTTCCAATCCAACACCCGCCGTTGGAGCTGTGGGTGTAGAAATAATTTCCGGTGGAAATATCGATATAGCTTGGGATGCACCAACCACTGGTGATCCAGCAACGAGTTATGAAGTATTCTGGGGAACTACCTCTGGAGATCTCACGTCTTTAGGAGATCTCTCTGCAACAACAGTACAAATTACTAACATTGATTATAGCACAACATACTATTGGATGGTTGTTCCTAAAAATGTGGGAGGTAGCGCTACAGGGTGTACTGAGTGGAGTTTTACAACAGAAGATCCACCACCACCACCACCAAATGATACATTGGCTGGTGCAATACCAATTACTCCAGCTGCTGAAGGAACAGGATGTAATGCAGCACAATTTACACTAAATTTTTCTACCGATGGAACTACTGATAGTGGAATGGATGGTACTTGTAATACAACAGACACTGGTTTAGATCAGTTTTTTACTTGGACAGCTACAACAGAAGGATTGCTATGGAACGATGGTTCTCCTGGAAACCCAGGAATTATAATTAGAGATACAGCTGGTAATGAAATAGCCTGTGCAGAAACTTTTGCAACAGATAATACCACTCTAACAGGATGGGATATTGGAGATGATTTGATTATTCAAATTTATGATTTTGGAACATCTGTTTCTGATGTAGCATTTTGTCTAGAAGAATATACACCTCCAGCACCTATTGTCCCTAATTATAACGAAACATTTGATTCATTCTCGTTTCTTCCGGATACCTGGACGGAAGCCTCTGGTGCTTATGGAACTCCAACAGGTTCATCAGGAAGTTTTGCTGGTGATGATTTTATAAATGACGCTTCTCACGTAAATGGTCAATCAGCAAGAATTAATATTTATGGATCATCTATCGATGAATATTTAATTTCTCCAGTATTTAATCTTTCAGGAGGTACTTATTACCTAAATTATGATATAGCATTAACTGAGTGGGATGATACAACTTCAGCCACATTAGGTTCAGATGATTATTTAGCTTTACTAGTTACTCAAGACGGAGGTTCTTCATGGCAAGAGCTCTCTAGATGGGATGCAAGTACAGAAATAAGTAATGAAGGGCAATCAGCTACAGAATTTACTTTGAGTGGTTATGGTGCTGAAGTTCAATTTGCTTTTTACGCAAACTCCGGATCTAGTGATTCAGGTATAGATAATGATTTATTCATTGATAATTTCCAGATCACTTCTCAAACGTTAGGTACAGCAACGAATACTCTAGAAGGGTTTACGTTGTATCCAACAATTGTAAAAGAAGCATTAAACTTTAGATCTCAAAATAATGTAGAGGCCATAACAGTATTTAATTTATTGGGTCAAAAAGTGTTTTCTGGAGCACCTAATACAAACAACTCATCTATTAACTTGTCTAAACTAAGACCAGGGGTGTATGTTGTAAAAGTAAGTGCTGAAGGGAAAACAGGATCTTACAAGATTATAAAAGAATAACTTTTCTAAATTTTCTTATTATAAACGCAAACTGAAAGGTTTGCGTTTTTTTATGCTATTTTTACGCTTGTAATTTAAGCTGAATAGATGGGTTTTTTTAAGAAAATAGACAAGGTGTTTTCATCCTCAAGTAGTTTTCAACTTCTAGATAGAAATGAAGTAGATCTTCATATAGAAGAAAATATTAAAAGTGTAGGAATTGCTAGATATGCAACATCAGACTATGGAGATTTGTACATAACAATTAATGAATTAGGAGGCTTTTTAATGCTAGAAACTATTTTAGTGAGTGCTACCAATGTAAAAACTAAAAAAGGAAGTAAGCTTACTTTTTCTGCTAAAGGCGCTTCTCTAAAATTTGATTCTGATGAAGACAGGGTAGAATCAGATTTTTCTAAAGATGCCAATAGATATAGTACTAAAATAGATTACAATATAAGTGAAGAAGAAGCTGAAGTGTTTAAAACAACAAAGTACCATTCAGTTTTATTTGAAATTAACGGACAAGAAATTAACTTTTCTGCGATATAGCTAAACCAGTGAAACCAGTTTTTTCCATCATCATCCCAGTGTATAATCGTCCAGAAGAATTAGACGAATTATTGGCCAGTATTCTAGCTCAAGAATATAATGAAGCTTTTGATATCTGTATTATTGAAGATGGATCTTCTGTAAAAAGTGATTTGATTGTAGAAAAATATAGAACTGAGTTGCCTATTCACTATTTTGAGAAAGAAAATACAGGACCTGGACCTAGTAGAAATTTTGGTATGCAAAAAGCAACAGGAAACTACTTTATTATTCTAGATTCTGATGTAATTCTACCAAAACACTATCTAGCAAAAGTTACTAAGCAATTAGAGCATAAATATACAGATGCTTTTGGTGGCCCAGATGCAGCGCACCCTAATTTTTCAGTGCTACAAAAAGCCATTAATTATTCCATGACCTCTTTTTTAACCACTGGAGGTGTTAGAGGAAAGAAGAGCAGTGTTGAGAAATTTCAACCTCGCAGTTTTAATATGGGGCTTTCAAGAAAAGCGTTTGAGACCACTAATGGATTTTCAGAGATGCGTGCAGGAGAAGATATAGACCTTACGTTTCGTTTATGGAATCATGGTTTAGAAACTCAGTTAATAGATAACGCTTTTGTATACCATAAGCGCAGGAATTCTATCTCAAGTTTTTTCCATCAAACCTATGCATTTGGTGCTGCAAGACCTAAACTTAATAAAATGTATCCAACCACTGCTAAACTCACGTATTGGTTTCCAAGTGTTTTTATACTAGGTTTAGACTTGTCAATTTTACTTTTATTTTTTGGAATCTATAATCCCATACTAGTATATGGCTTGTACTTTTCTTTGATAGCTCTAGATGCTTCTTATCGTAATAATTTTAATCCTATAGTGAGCTTATTAAGTATCATAACTTCATTAACGCAGTTTTTGGGCTATGGTTTGGGTTTTTTAGAAGCTATATTCTTTTCAAAAAAAATAGGCTAAGCTATACTATCTAAGATATTTTTTATACGATCTATATCAGAAACTGTTTGCGGTGTATTTCCAAAATAAGAATGGGTTCTACTAGAAATGATCTTAGAGGCAGAGCTATGAATTTCGGTAAAACCAGTATTTTTAAAGTGAATGCAATTCTCTGAATTTATGCCACTACCGGGAAGTATGGTGAGTTTATTTTTTGCCAGCTTTTGAAGTTCAATTAATAAATCTATACCATTCTCAGCTTTTTCTTCTTGTCCAGAGGTTAATAAACGATGAACACCTAAAGCTATTAATTGAAGTAATGCTTCTTTTGGTTTTGATACCACATCAAAAGCTCTATGAAAAGTAAAAGACATGGGTTTAGACAATTCAATTAATTCTGAAGTTCTTTTGATATCTATGGTGTTATCTTCATGCAGTACTCCAGCAACTATTCCAGCACAACCTAAGTCTTTACATAGACGGATGTTTTCTTTCATGATGTCAAATTCTTTACCAGAGTAGGTAAAGTTTCCACTTCTTGGTCTAATTAAGACATGAACAGGAATATCAATATCAGCCATTACTTTCTTGAGTAACCCATATGATGGGGTAGTTCCACCAACAGAGATTTCAGAACACAACTCTATACGATGTGCTCCAGCAGTGTTTGCATTAACAGCTGATTGATAGGAGTTGACACAAATTTCT